>Ga0123354_10000156_pt1 | contig 54363 bp, 51 predicted proteins | sample TergutLab28metaG_2_FD_97872 | JGI IMG/M metagenome (GOLD analysis project Ga0123354, IMG submission 97872) | Labiotermes labralis P4 segment gut microbial communities from Petit-Saut dam, French Guiana - Lab288 P4 | ecosystem: Host-associated > Arthropoda: Insects > Digestive system > Gut ... | reverse complement strand
GGTAATGTTGCTTGAGGCATAACTGAGATTTTAAAAAACAAGGACATCCCCGTTTCCTCTGCAAAAATAATACTTTATTCGTATTCAACAATATAACTAAACGAGGTCAGGAACTCTGAACTTTCGAACGAACAGCTTTCAGATATAGCCCAATCCTATATGGAAAAACTCGGTTATGGTAATCAGCCGTATATCGTTCTGAAACACTCCGACATCAAGCGGGAACATCTGCATATCGTTAGCTTGAGAATTGACGAAAATGGTAAGAAAATCAATGACAGTTACGAAGTCGTCCGCTCGATGAAAATCTGTAAGGAACTGGAACAGGAATTTAATCTTGTTCCGCTCCAAAAAGGCGAACGGGAATTTGAAGTTCCAAGACCGATAAATTACAGAGACGGAGATTTGAAACACAAGGTTAGCAACATAATAAAGGCTGTAAACTCAAACTTTTATTTTCAATCGTTCGGAGAATACAGGACGCTATTGGAACGGCTCAATGTGATTGTCGAAGAAGTCAAAGGGGGAACACTCAATGGTATTATCTATCAGGTAATTGACGAAAAAGGAAACCGTCAGGGGAAAGCGTTCAAATCTTCGCTTTTCGGAAAAGAAGCGGGATACAAGGCTTTATAGGAACATTTTGAAAAATCGAAAATTGAAATCGAGAATAAGAAAATCAGAGAAAAGTTGCGCCCAATAATTGCAGAAGCGATGCGGAACACAAACAATAAGAACGATTTTAAAAAGCAGTTGAATGAGAAAGGAATACATGTTACTTTCCACGAAAATGACCAAAAGCGGATTTACGGAGTTACGTTTACGAACAATGAAAACAGGGTTGTCCTGAATGGTTCGCGCTTGGGAAAAGAGTTTTCGGCAAATGTCTTTGAAGATTTATTCAATAATCCAAACAAAAGAGCAGAAATAATTGAAAATTTGCAAAAACAGGTAGAGAAAACTGAAAAAACGCTGCTTTTACAAAATTCGTTATCAACTGAAACGAAACGCAGTCAAGTGATAACGAAGAAAAAAGGCAGGGGAATGTAGCGTTACATTCCCGCCTCAAATGTCTGTTTATCCCAGTTATCGCCATTGTCAAAGACAAATTTTTTAACATCAGATGCTTTGTAATGAATTTTCTGTCCGCGTTTGAAGAATGGCAGCGAACCGCTTTTTCTGTAACGATTTAAAGTTCTTTGGCTAACATGAAGCATCTGACACAAATCCTGATTGTCCATTAGTTTTTCGCCTTTGCCGAAAACTTCCTTTTCACCATTTTGAGCTTTTTGGTTTCTTATAATCTCACGTACCCCATCGAAAATTTTCTGCATCCACTTTTCAAAGAAATCATCATTTACAAACATATCATTTTTCGTATTAAATTTTTTGCATCAATATTAATGCAGCGCAAAAGTATATACGAAAAATATGGAATGAAAGCAAATTCGAGGTGGTGTCGCCAGATTGCTCCTCTTGTGTCGCCAAGTTGCGCTATCGAAAAATTTTACCACCAAACTTGCTGACTGTTTTCGTAGGTGAAAATCCGTTCTTGTTTGCCTTTGGTTAGGTCTCGCAACAAAAACAAAGCGTTGGTTGGTACATTTGTATATTCCAGATACTGTTTTGATGTGCCTGTTTGTTTTCCCAATGAATTCCATTGGTAATTTTCCCAATAAAAAAGCTCGTATTCTTCGCCTTCTTTGATGAAATTATCATCGTTGCGGGGAAGGTAACGGAAATAAGATACAATTATTGGCTTGCCAAAATCTAATCCAACCCAGCCCTGTTCACCCCAGACGCACTGATATGAAGTCAAAGGGTCGCCGTCAAAAGCGTTTTCCGCTTCCCAACCTGCATCGCAATGTTTGTTGCCAATAACTGTACCGGTCAATTTAGTAGAATCGGATGAATAAATTTCAATTTCCGAAATCTCTCCTCCCTGTGAATTTTGAGGAGACCAGAACCGGAAATAGCGATACGGTTTGTTTAAATTCAGATTTACGGAATTATAGTTAATTTCCGGTATGTCATTTACTGTATATACCGTTAGTGAATCACTGAAATCCGCTTTATTTGCGACTTGAAATTTTCCGCCAACGAGCAATTTACCTTTTTCAGGAACATTGCCCGACTTGTATTTCCGTTTCAAAATCATAGTTTGTGTTTTCAAGTGGTCGGGAATCAATTTCTTTATTTCTCCTTCTTTTGTCAATATAAATGGGTCGCCTGCAGGCTGCACTCCCAGTTGGTTATAATAAACAGGTAAAAAGGCAACATCTTTTCCCATTTTCGTGAAAGTGACTTTATTTCCTTCGATTTTTCCCCAGAATACTGGAATCCAATCCTGATCATTGAAATTGCACAAATAAGCGTAATTTATTTTTCTTGAATGTGGCAAGGTTAATGAAACTGTAACATCTTTACAATCTAAATAAGAATCAGTTACATCTCTCATGCAAGGATTCTGAAATGTCTGTGGCAAAACTTCTTTATCATCATTTTGTATGGCAAGACAGTTTTCTTGTTTGGCATAAGTATGCCGGAATATTTTGGCTGCTTTCTCGTAATGTGTTTTTATGTGGATTCCGATTGTATCGCGTCTATCATCGCCGAAAGAGTAATCTTCCAATCTTTTACCTCCTGTATAAAGTGCATTCCAACTATGTCCTACACTGCGGGTTGCCCATTGAGGTATAAAGTCTATTGTCGAAGGAATGCCTAAAGAACGGAAAATGTAAGTAGTCAGAACCGTATAATCATCACATGAACCTTTTCTCAAGTTTATCAGTTGAGTTGGTCGATATCCACCCGGAATAAGCGGATCGAGTGTAATCGTTTCGTTTATCAAATCTCTAATTCCTTTTACCACATCAATCAATCGGTCTCTTTTTGTCAGCGTATCCTTTTTTCCTGCAAGTGAACATATTTCAGCATAATTTAATTCTCTGTTATAAATATGGAAACTGTCAATTCGTCCCTTAAAACGAACAGTATCATTATCATAATGTGATTTTCCAATATAATTAACGGTTAAATCTTTGTTGGTTAAAGTGGTTCTCATTCTCTGTTTTAAAACACCATCGATATAAAAGGAAATATAGTTGTTAACATAAGTCATAACAACTTGTGAGCGTTTGTTAAGTGGCAGAGAATCACTCTTTACCGTCTTCCAATCATGAGGATTATCCGTCATAACTTCAAATTCAGAGACTTTTCCATCGGTGTAAGGCATAAAGCCGACATAACAGGGATAGCCTTTACCAAATTCAAAAACGCGAGCAAAAATTTTAGATTCATCGGGTTTTACCCAACAACTTACTGAAAATTCGGGAACGGAATCGAAAAGTCGTTCGGGTAAGGTGAGAAAATTTTTTCCATCCATTACAAGAGACGGATAATTCAGTATGATACCGCTGTCTAATCGAACGAGTGTATCCATACAGTATTTTACATAAGGATGAAAAGTATTGTAAAAATCCGTTTGCCAATAATCCGGACGATCGGTAGAGCCGGCTTTGTAGGGCAAAAGGTATTCGCAAAAGTCATCAAAATTCAACCCTTGAGCAAAAGGAGATTTCCATGCTTTAAAAGCACGTTCAATATTATCTATCAAAAATTTAGAAGACACTGACTGTAAATCCGAAATATTTTTAAAATTATTTTGATTGGGTTGATTCAAAGAGGACAACAAAGTTTGCTGCTCGGGAGTGAGCATATCGCCAAATTTATTTAACTGGAAAATGGAATCCAAAGTATGATAATAGACATCTAATTCCGGTGAAGTAAATGAATAATAGGTATCAATATTTTCGATAAGATACTTTGCCGCTTTCAGTTTTAGCGGGTCATTTTTATAATGCTCCAAAACTTTTTCCAATTCCGGACGGTTTTTCCCTGCTAATTCCAAATTATGTTCTAAGTTTGATTTCCTGTTACAGGAAAACAACAGAGGAAATAAAACCATTACTACTATTAAACTTTTGACTGTACTTTTCATAATTTATAATTCATAATTTCTCTGGCTTGCTTCGCCGCAAGCGGCTCGCAATGACGTTTCAACAGAGTGCTAAAATAAATGACTCAGCCCCGCATCCTGATACCACTTTAATGTTTTATAATAAGCAGTTAAATCCTGTCGGCTCGCGAGCGGAATATAACAGCTTAATCCGCAAAAAGTGTTGATATCATACATCATAATAAATTCCGGCGTATGGTATTTATACAACACTACTTTATTCAGTTGATTGACGAAATCATCCTTGTTTGCGTTCGGATAAAGCTTATCCACAAAATCCTGCAAGTCAAATGTATATTGTTCTTCATACACGTCCAACCGTTGAACTGAATCCCTGTTGAAAGTAGCCATGTTTACCGGATTGTTTTCACAAAGCTGTTTCATAGATGCTGCCAAGTTCGGCAAATATTGAGTCTGAACAACCGAAACGGTAGCCGATTGATAGGCATCCTGCATTACATTGTAGTAATTGAAATAGGTTTGAGCTACGGCATTGTAGTCAATCGCGGGTTGCAGCAATTCGGGAATAATCGCTTCGTAGGGAAAGCCGGTTTCTTGCGTTTCCGTTGGAGAAGCAATTAAATAATCCGTTTTGTCTTTCAATTCGTAAGCCACTTCCACAGCGCCCATCAGACAAGCATCGAAAAGAATGAATTTGAATTTGACGGGCAAACTGTTTGCTAAATCGGGAATATTCATTCGATTGCCGTTGTCATTGACAAACGACCGGAGTCCGCTGCTTGCTGGCATCCACGACGAACCGTGCGACCAAAGAATCAATCCGTATTCCTGCGCCGGATACAAATCGATTGCATCCTGCAATACTTCTTGCAATACATCAGGGTCTGCGGTGTTCAATACCGAATAAGTTTTAACAACCTTATCTTTGCCCGAATGGATTTCCAGCAATTGAGGGTTTTGTCCTGTTTGAGCAATAAAGACAATAAAATTAATACCACTTTCTGTATAACCCTGTTCCATTTGTTGTAAGGCAACGGAAGCGTCACCGGCTAAATCATTATCGGCTGCGATATTGGCGATAATTGTACGGTTTGCAGGTGTTTTAACCTGTGTTTCTTCTTTTTGGCAAGAACAAAAAGCAAATATAAACAGAACGAAAACTGCTTTAAGAATAATATTTATAACTTTCATTTGTAAAATTTATATTCGTCAAATACTTGGATAAAGCAATCTTTACCCAAGTATTTACAAAATAATTATCAGCTAACGAGTAAACTTTCTATAAAAAAATCATTGCAATTCATTGAAAAATTACAAAATAAAATATAAACTTGTCACTATCAATATTATTAATAGACTAAATATCATTTTTTTTATTTCATTCTTTCTAAAAAGAATTCCAAAAATAGCTGTTATACAAATTAATACTAAATATATAAGTTGAAAATTGTAATTTTTTTTTAGTGGATTTAGTATGATTAGTGAGCCCATTATTATACTGAGTAGAATTCCCGTTATTTTCAATAACAATCTTAAGTTATTCTGTTTCATTTAGCTGGCTTTTGTGTATAACTGATTTGATTAACGGGAAGGCAAAGAGTACAACCAGTATATGTTGTCTGTATCATAGTTGCTCCTTTATGGTCACTACCATTATTATAATTATCTCTCATATCATCCCAATATTGTTGTTGAGTCCAAGCTGCTAACCCCAAAAGACTGCTTACAAGATTTAAATATGGCGAACTTTTAAAAAAGTTCTGAGCAAATCCCAATATTGAAAGACTACCAACAGCATTAAACATGCTATCCATTTCTTTAAACAATTCAACAGTTTCTGCATCAGTCATATACCAACTATATTGGTAATATCCTAGTCCACAAATAAGCATTTGTTCCATATCATCTTTAAGACGAGGCATAGTGTTCTCCGTATATGGTTGAACACCTTGAGATACATAATTGAATAATCTTTCCGATACATTTATTTCATTTGGTGATTTTAATTGGCAAACATATTTCTTACTATTTTTGTCAAAAATCATGTATGCGCTAATTCTTTGAAGTGCACTTCCAATTGTATTCAAATCTGCTTTAGTGAACGCAGTAGTACTTGTCACATCCAAATCGAGGTATTGTACCTTGCTATAATTATCAGTTGTGTCTGCCAATTCATTTTCCTGACTGCAACTTTGTACCAAAAACGCCAAAGAAACCATACAGGCTAAAAACAACCCTAAGGAAAGAAATCCAATTTTCTTATTTGTAAAAATTCGTTTCATATTTTTTATTGTTTATTTGTTTGTAAATTTGTTAATTGTAAAATTTATCGTATTATCGTTTTATCATTTCCGGATTGCTTCGCCTCAAACGGCTCGCAATGACGGCGCGACCGTTACGGAGGCAGGGCTGCGTCGGATTTTTGTAAATTCGACGTATTGCCCTACCGCGTATTTTCATTTTTAAGTCTGTTGTTTTTATTGTCTTCTATCAGTTGCATCATTTCGCGACGAATGGCAACGACAATCGGAGAAGCTATTTTGACCGGTTTATTGAGTATCTTGTTACAATTTAGGAATAATAAAAAAAGCCCGCCTAAGATGTCCTACGTTTGTAACAACGCCGTGTCCTTTCGGATACACGCACCATCGCGAGCCATTAATTTTCTTTTTAACATTGTGTTACAATTTAGGAGCGACAAATTTAATCATTTTATTTGATGTATGAAATATTATTTCTACCTTTGTCAATACAAAATGAGCTATTTGAAACAATGGTAAAACGCAGCAGAGCAAAGAAGCTCGCTCATTTCTATATCGTTACCCATTGTATATTCTCTTCTTCATAAAAATCTATTGCTCAATAGATTAATTTTTTATTTCACGCTTCGCAAAAAATGCTGAACGGTCAAAACAGAGAAGATTTTGAGAAAGAAGCCAAACGTAAATTTGTGGAAGAACCTGCCAATATGAAGCTGCTTATTGTAGTGAATAAACTTTTGACAGGTTTTGATGCTCCGCCCTGCACGTATCTTTACATTGACAAAGCGATGCAAGACCACAGTTTGTTTCAGGCAATTTGCCGCGTAAACCGTCTTCACGATGAAAGTAAAGATTTTGGCTACGTTGTAGATTATAAGCAACTGTTTGAAAATCTTACCAATGCAGTAAATCAATACGCAGGCGCAAGTAATTTTGACGCCTACGACAAGGAAGATATTGAAGGGCTTATCAAGGACAGAATTGAAGAAGCAAAAGCATATTTTGATAAAACGCTCGATGAGATTGAAGCGCTTTGCGAAGGTGTAAAACTGCCCAAAGGACAACTTGAATACAGTCAATATTTTTGCGGAGAAAACGGTGTTGATGTTGGCAAGGATGAGATTTTTGCCCGTATGCGTGAGAAATTGTATAAACTTTCCGCACGGCTCACAAGGGCTTATGCTGAAATCATACCTGATATGACCGAAGCCGGGTATGCACAAGAGAAGCAAACCGAACTCGAAAAGAAAGTAAAATTCTATGTCGATTTAAGAGATTATATTGGCAGAGCAAGCGGTGATTTTATTGATTTTAAAGCCTATCAACCCGGAATGCGCTTTTTGATTGATAATTATATCATTGCCGAAGACAGTCAACCAATCGGCAAATTTGATGATTTTACAGTACTTGATTTTATTTTAGAACAAGAGAAAAGATTAAAAGACGATAATGACAAATCTTCACAGGAAGCCGCAGCAGAGGCTATTGAAAACAATATTCGCAAAAAAATAGTTGAAAGGCAAATCGTAAATCCGCTATATTACGAAAAAATGTCTGCTATTCTGCAACGACTGATTAACGACCGAAAAAACGGAATCATTGCCTACAAAAATTTGCTTGACAAATATTTAGACTTGCTCAAAAAAACTGAAAACCCCGAAGAAAATGGGTGCTTTCCTTTGTCCGTCCGCCACAGCGCTGCAAAGCGGGCATTTTATATGCAGTTTGGCGAAAACGATGAATTAGCCAATGACCTTTACGAGGCCGTTGTGAATAGCAAGCAAGACGATTTTAGAGGAAACATTGTTAAAATCAGAATAATAAAGAAAGCATTGTACAAGGTATTGAACAATGATAGTGAAGTTGAAAAAGCATACGAATTGGTTAATGTACAAAAAGAATTTTAATGGTGATGAAAATACATGACATTGAAATAGATATCCAAAAAAAGAGAATTAAAAATTTGCATCTTTATGTACTGCCACCCAATGGTTCAGTACGGATTTCTGCGCCTTTGTCTGTCAGCGATGAAAATATTCGGCTTTTTGCAGCCTCAAAAATCAGTTGGATACGCTCACAACAGAATAAATTTATTAAACAATTACGCCACAGCGAACGGGAATTTATATCAGGCGAGACCATTTACGTTTGGGGTAAACAATATTATTTGCAGGTAGAATACAGTAGTAAAGCCAACAATTTCCTGCTTGACGGAGAAAAAGCAATTTTAACCGTCCGCAAAGAAAGTACGGCAAAACAACGTGAAAATTATGTAAATGAAGCTTTGCGGAAATACTTAAAAAACGAAATCAACCGCCTGCTTCCTGTTTGGGAACAAAAAACAGAGCTGCAATGTAAACGATGGCTTGTCAAATATATGAAAACCCGCTGGGGAACATACAGCGAAACAACAGGGACTATTTCATTCAATTTGCAACTTGTCCACAAGCCGGTAGAGTGTTTGGAATATATTATCGTTCATGAACTCGGACACATAACATATCACAATCACGGTAAGGATTTTATCGCTTATATGGATAGATTTCTACCTTATTGGCGTGAAACAAAAAACAAACTTAATACATTAACATTGGATTATATTGATGAGTAAAATAAAATATCACAAGGGATATGATTTTGGTAAGCCCATTGAAGTACAGATATTTACGGATAAAATTACAGTGTTGGGTTATCCGGGCGCAATGTCGCCGGTAGATACGCAAATTTTACATCATCAATAGATTGTTGCACGTGATTACCGCAACCGACACATCGGCGACTTCCTGAAAGAATTGGATTTGACGGAAGGGCGCGGAACCGGCTTCCCGAAAATGAACAAGAAAATGGAAAACAATGGTTCGCCTCAACCAATCATCGAAACGGACGAATTAGGCGTGTATTTTATGGTAACGTTGCCGATAAATCAGAAGTATGTAGAATATGCATTAAAAAACGCACATAACCACATCAAAAAATGCACATAGCCGGTAGGTATCTTGCATTACTTTTGTCTCCCGCAACAAAGAAACAATTTGATCAAATTTATTTTCGTTGCACAACGTGTCAATTTTTTAATTATTCATTTAAATTATTATTCATTATGGTAAAGTATGCATTAAAAGAAAACACTTTAGGTGAAGATTCCAAAGGTTGCATAGCGATAGTGAGCGCTCTGGGAGTAGCTTCTCTTGATGACATCATCGGGCACATGATTTCCGAAGGAACCGGCTTAACCCGTCCGCAAGCAATGGCTTATTTTGAAAAATTGTCGCAATCGGTGGAGTATTTTATCAGACTCGGATTCACCGTATCCACTCCCTTATTCCGGTCAAGAACCAGTATCTCCGGTACTTTTGCGAATAAGTACGACAGTTTCGACCCGAAACGTCATCAGGTTAATATCCGAACAATTTCCGGCGTAAGACTGAATAACTTGGAGAAAGGTTTATCTGTCGTAAAAACCAAACTCAACCGTTTATTCCCCTCGCCGGAAATATTGACGGATGCCTCTACCGAAACGGATAACTCCAAAATTACCGTTGGAGGAGTCGCCATATTGCGAGGCAGCCTTCTGAAATTTAATTCGCAGGATAGCCAACAGGGCATCTTCTTCACGGCAGCCGATAATCCGGCTGAAGAGATTCGAGTGATTAATTATGCTACCATCCGGTCGAACGAAGTCAATTTTCAGATACCGGCGCTTGAACCAAAAGACTATATCCTTTCCGTCAAATCTACTTACTACTCCTGGTCGAGTTTGAGAAAAGGCGAAATGGAATATATATTGAGTGTGGAGCTTTAGTCAATTGAAATTGACATGGATGTAATGATTGATTTTATCCATCCGATCCCGATTGAATTGCTCATTTGGAGACGGGCTGTTCCGCGACAAAAGAATTGGCAATAAGCGGGAAAAGAACAGCAGGCAGACCTCTAAAAATAACAGAAAGATTTTTCCTCCTGTGGTACTTTGCAAACTTTCAAGCGATGAAAACAATTCGTCTTGAATTTGCTCTGCAATTTGTGCAAGATGTGAAATCTCTTGCAATTGCTCCGTAATTTTCTTTACGTAGCCGGTTAGGATTAAATGGTTTTTCATTGTTATTTTAAATAAATGAGTAAAGATTCGGTTATATATTTTATAAAATTATAAAAATTTCAGTTCAACTTATCAAAATATGCACTCAAACTCATCAAAAAATGCACATATTTCAACCCGCTTTGACTGTAATTTTGCCACGATAATTTGACATTTATCAATCCTGTCAAATAATCGCAACAAATATAATCAATTTTTATTATTCTTAATTTTTTTAATTGAAATAATATGGAAACAGTAACATTTGACCCGGTTGAAATGAGCCGGGGTATATCCGAATACGGATTTATGATAGTGGCATCCGCCTGTTTTTTGTTTACGTCGGTAACAATTATGTTTCTCTTTTTCCGCTGGCATACGAAGATTCTCAACAGTATCATTGATACGCAGCAACAGTCGCTGAAGGAAATTCTGCAATCGTTGAAAGAGCATAACTATTTACACATCGAACTAAGCAGAATATTGGAGGAGATTCGGTCAAGAGTAAGTATGAATTAAGAAAATCAAATAAATTATGGCAAATATTCAATTATTAGTACCTCTCATCCTGAAATGGGAAGGAGGATTCGTGAACGACCCCGCCGACCTTGGCGGAGCAACAAATAAAGGTGTAACCCTGTCGACATGGAAGAGTCAGGGATATGACAAGAACGGCGATGGCAAGATTGACGTCGAGGACCTGAAATTGATAGGCAGGGAGGACATAGTGGAACGCATTTTGCGCCCGCACTATTGGAATCGCTGGCAAGCCGACCGGATTGAGTCGCAGGCTTTGGCAAATATATTGGTGGACTGGGTTTGGGGCAGCGGACACTACGGAATAACGATTCCACAGGGCATACTCGGCGTCAAAACGGATGGTATTGTCGGAGAAAAAACGCTTCATGTGCTGAACAGCTATCCCGACCCGGAAGGTCTTTTCGAGAAAATCAAACAAATGCGTCGGGCATATTTCAATATGATTTGTATTGATCGTCCGACGAACAAACTCTTTTTGAAAGGCTGGCTAAACCGGTTGAATGATTTCAAATGGATTCCGATGATACTGCTGTTTTTCGTCATGATTTCCTGCAAGACGATGGAAAAAACGGAAACGATGGAAATGGGGCAAAAGGTGAAGGACGAAAAGGAAATGACGATTAACGCGGAACGGAAGGCGAATAAAGAACAAGACGGGCATTTATCTATGAATCAAAACGAAATCCGGCTAACTGAAACGTTGACTGCCGTGTTTGATACATTGGATTCAAAACCGGTTTTGAAAATGCTTCAAATTAAACGGATAGTTTCGGACAATGCAGTTCAAACAGAACAGCAGACGGAGCGCCGGACGACCGGAGTAGAAACAGTAAAAGAAAGTCAAAAGGTGAAAAACGAAAGTCAAACAATTATTCATGCGAAGCGGCAAGAAAAACCGGCGCACAGTTCTATTGTTTGGTGGATTGCGGGGGGAATCGCAGCTTTGTTGTTTTTTGCTGTATTTCTTAAAAGCCTGTCATCCGGCGGATCGACCTAGCGTTCCGCCATAGCCGGCAGGCTATGGAGTCAAGTCGGTACTTCCATACTTTCAGCTCGTTATTTTTTCCACCGGTATATAAAAAAAGAGGCTGTCCCGACTTTTGAGACAGCCCTATTTTCTTTCTGCTACAATCGGAATCTTTCAGAGGTCCAACTGTCGATGACTACTTCTATTTGATCGGCAGGCAAGGATGACGCAAATTCCAGTTCTATTTCTTGTTTATCGCCGGGCATCAGAGTGATGTAATTATCCGAATAATGCACCGGAAGAATACGTTTACCGGTGTTTTTGTCAAATACTTTAATACGATTAAAGAACGATATCCTATCTTGAGTCTTCAATGTCACGACACCTTTATATACACCTTCCCGGTTTTGAAGGCTGAGCTTGGTTTCAGGTTTACAAGCAGGAAGTTCTGTCAGCGTGGTATAGTCCTTTTCGTACGTGGTCAGCCAGTAAATGTGACGTGATACTTCTCTGCCTTCTTCTGTCAGTGAGAGGCGGAGGAAATATACGCCTTCTGTTTTTTCCGGAAGCGGTATGTCAAACAGGCGTACGACACTGTTGGGGGCGCAGGCTGCGGGAGTTTCTTTTTCCCAAAGCTTCTCACCCGCTCTGCTGTAAATTTGTGCTTTGACAATGAGGTTATGGTTTCCCAAAGCCGTATTGACCAATTCTACTTGTTTGCTTACAATGTTATATTGAGCATGTAACGGCTCACAGCCCTGCTTGATTCCGTACAGAGAGGCATTGACATCCAGGAACCAGTCATACATCTGTCCGCGTAGCGCTGTCCAGGGATTCTGGGTTTTCCATAGCAGGATTCCGGTGTACCATTCCCAAAGGTGAGAAGCCCATCCTTCCATGAAAGAGCGGTATTGGTCGTAGTTCACCACTTGGGCATATTTACAGTAAGTTTCGATATCGGTTACTTTGCCGTAGCGTTCCAAATGATCGCCGTAGCCGAGGTCTTTATGATATTGCCAAGTGAGATTTCTTGATCGTCCCGTATGCGGGAATTGGGATAATTCTTCCTCAGTCATTATTTCGCGCATGCTTTCCACTTCCGGTGAGCCGACAGAACCTGCTTCGGGATTGAAAGGAGTGGAACGAAACGTGAAAAACCATTCCGGCTCTTGAATACCGTAAGGACCGTCGCCAACCCCTCCTATAGTGTTGCGTGTGAATAGCGTATCGGTAGAGTAGGAAACGAAAAGTCGTTCAGGGTCGAGGCGGGGAAAGACTTCATTGTGTAATTTCTCGTCGATATCCTTGGCAAGCGGCCATTCATTACCGCCGCTCCAGAAACAGAGACCGGGATGATTGCGTATCATTTTCACTTGGTCTTCCACAGAAGCGAGTAAAAGCTCATGATTGTCGGGATATTCCCATCGTCTCTCGCGTGAATCCGCTTTTGTAGGATCCGCCCATGCTCCGTTACAATCGCCGCTGCCCCAGAGGTCTTGGAAAACAAGTATGCCGTATTCGTCGCAAGCGTCATAAAATTCCGGTCGCTCTAACAATGCGCCTCCCCAAACGCGAATCATGCGCATATTCATCTCGGCATGGAAACGCACTTCGGCACGATAACGTTCCGGTGAAAGGCGAAGCAACCAATCGGAAGCAATGTAGTTGCCACCGGTGATAAAGATCGGTTGACCATTAACGTAGAATTTACGTCCGCCGGTTTCGGGACATTTCAGGCTTGTTATTTCACGGATACCGTAACGCAGTTCCCGGCTGTCGCTTACCGTTCCGTTAGTTTCAAAATATATTTTTATTTGATGTAAAGCCTGTTCTCCTACGCCATTGGGCCACCACAAGCGTGGATTCTTGAGTGCTGTTTCTTTGAAAGGCACTACACGAAATTCATTGGGCGCAAGCGTAAGAGGTACGGCTAAGCGATTGCCTTCGGTTTCGCATACCAATGTCCCTTTTTGCTCTACAGATGAAGTGTTTTCCACTTCCACTGTCGTTTTCAGGAAAGCATCTTTTTGATTTCCTGTCGGTTGACGGATGCCCGGAACCTTGGTCACAACGTATGGATTCTGAATCTTAACGGCACCGGTTACGGTGATTGACACTTCATCCCAGATGCCGGTATTGCGATCGCGTACCGGCTGAATCCAATCCCATCCGGGTGTAAATTGCATGGTGACGTTTTTTGCGATTCGTCCGTCGCCTCCCTGTCCGCCATTTGGATTACCGGGATAATCGGGCGGAAAGACAATAACAGCCAACAGGTTGGTCGAGTCTTTCTTGATGTAGGACGTAATGTCGAAACTTTTTCGCAGGAACATACCTTCGTGAGTGGATGTATTAATACGTTTGCCATTCAAGAAGATGTCGGCTTTGTAATTGATTCCGCGGAAATTGAGCCAAACCTTCCGTCCTTGCGGAACAGTTTCTATCAGAAAAGGTCGAACAAACCAAAAAGTGTAGAAATCTTTCCCTGCATCATAGATGTCGGGAATCAGATTATTGTTCAGACTAAATTCCGGAGCGGGGAACAAATTGTTGTCCAACATCGTGGCAAGCACGGTTCCCGGTACTCGGGCTTTCATCCATCCTTCAGTACAAAAAGGTGAAGCGCTCAAGCGGTTACCGTCGATTTTCACTTCGTTGGTTCGTCGGGCATACCAACCGGTATTGAGCAAGGTTTTTCCTCCAACGTCGGGGATTTGCAGGGTTTCACCTGTTTGCGAATAGGTCGGCAAAATACTTCCAACCCACACGACTCCTAAAAACAATAAACAAAGAACGGGTACTTTCATGATAATTAGTAGGTTTTAATAATTGAAGAACCATAGACCACCGGGTTCCATAATTTATAATTCATAATTTATTCTCCCTGCTTGGTTTTCAACGGCTCTTCCGAATCATCATAGAATTTCTTCAATAATCCGGGAGCAACCGTATCCGCTTTCACCTCTTTGAATGCTTTCACCAAACCGTCGGTGAATGTTTTGCGCATTAAATCGCCCAATTCTTTATTTGCAAATTTGGCATTTCCTTCATATTGATTAGGGAAATGTGCATACCACCAAATTCCGGTGCTTACCAATGTCAGATCTTTCAGGCGGTTTAAATCTTCACCCGATTCGGGTTTGCAATTTGCTTTGTACAAATCGGGACGTAACGAAAGAATATGGGATGCCTCATCCGAACCGGCATGTCCCATGCTTCCCTTTGGCAATTTGTCGTATCCTTCCTGTACCAGTTTCTTTTGGTCGTCGTCGGCAAACAAATCGGTGACATTGGCAACATAAACAGTGTAGTCGTGCCGCTTGTTAAGTAAAGCCATACTGAAAAAACTCAACATCCCGTTATTGCCGCCGTGCGCATTTAGCAGAATAATTTTATCGAAACCATTTCGATGAATTTCATCACAAGTAGCTTCCAATATCTCCATCAGCAGTTCCGGATCATAAGCAACGACTCCCGGCTGCTGACGTGCTTCATTAATCTGACCGAAATAATACTCCGGAAAAACGACCACATATTCCTTTTTAGCAGCTTCATAAGCCACATCCCTTGCACGCAGCAAGTCGGTAGCGAGCGGTAAATAAGGTCCGTGTTTTTCGATGACGCCCATAGGAATGACACACACTTTTTCTGCTTTTTCAACCGCAGAAACAAATTCGCCGGAACTCAGTTCTTCCCATTTAACGGGTAACTGTGCCGAAACACTTACAAATAAATTAATTAAAATCAAGAGTAGTAAATTGCGCTTCATGGTATTTTTGTTTTAGATACTTTGTTTTTTTATTGCAAATATCAGAATAAAAACCGATATTTGCTAAACGTTTACACAATTATTTGTGATATGACGGGAAGAATATTGAAGTTGAAGTAGTAAAACTATAGTTTATACAATTTTCGATGACTATTAAAGAATTTTTTAAGGCGGATCGGTATGCCGCATCTTCAGGGATTGAATTGTTGGAAGCAGAACCCGGTCGAGCCAAAACTCGTATGGAGATTCGCGAAATGCATCTTAATGCAGGAAATGTAGTGCAGGGCGGCGCCATTTTTACGCTTGCCGATTTTGCTTTTGCCGCTGCCGTTAATGCCTATGGTAACTTGGCAATGTCTATTGAAACCAGTATTCGGTATTTCAGAGGGGTAGGGAGCGGGATTCTTTTTGCGGAAGCTCAAATGGTGCATAATCATAAGCGGTTAGCTACTTTTGAAGTACGAGTGACGAATGAAGCTGACGAATTAATCGCCTTATTCACAGCAACAGCTTATCGGAAAGATGTTCCTTTGCTGTTTTCGAAATAACACAAGGAAATGAATGTTATTCTTGAAACGACAGCCGACGGCTCGTTGACACTTTATGTTCCGGAGTTGGATGAACATTATCATTCGATGAACGGTGCTATTCAAGAATCGCGGCACGTGTATCTTTATTCGGGATTATCTCATTATATCAGCACAAATTATCCGGTCAATGAACCGGATAAGAAAGTTCCGCAAATGGAAATACGGGTGCTTGAATTTGGATTCGGCACGGGATTGAATGCTTTTCTCACCGCGTTGGAGGCGGAAAATCGGGGGCTAAAAATTCACTATACCGCATTAGAAAAATTTCCTTTATCGGGCGAAATTACCAATCAATTGAATTATTTACCCGCAAATCAGAGCTTGTTTCGGCATATTCATCAATCTGATTGGGGGCATCCGGTTATGATAACGTCGCATTTTATTTTGCAGAAATTGGCGATAGATTTCTTTTCGTTTGATTTTCCCGATGGCTACGATGTGGTTTATTACGATGCATTTGCTCCCGACAAACAACGGGAAGTCTGGGCTCCGGAATTGTTTGAAAAACTGTTTTCCGCCATGAATCCGGGAGGCGTGCTAACAACTTACTGCGCGAAAGGAAGTATTCGCCGAATGATGCAACAAGCCGGTTTTAGCGTTGAACGTATTCCGGGTGCATCCGGAAAAAGAGAGATGTTACGAGCCAATGTGTTGAGCAATTCCGATTCCGATAAAAAAAAGAAAGAAAAACAGCAGTAAATAACGTATTTCCCGCTTGTTTATACGAGAGAAATAATAACCGGATAAAAAAGCAATCGGTACGTAAATAATTAATCCCCAAGTCGATTTATTTTCGCTTTGTAAAAAGAAAAAAACAAAGATTATTACCAGCGAGAAGAACAAATATCTCAGGGCAGAAATTGTCCATACGCGTTCGGAAACGTTAAAAAAGAACAGGTAAGTCCCGATTATGAGAGAGATAAATAGTAAAAATCCGCAAGCAATCCATTCAAGGACGGTAAAAGCGGGTGTTTGAAAGGAAAACAACGAATCGAATTGCGGCAAAGACGAAAAAAAGATGTCTTTATCTCCTTGAAAAACACTCCATGCAAAGATGAGCAGATAAACAATCGCAAATCCGATGAGGCTTGCGAAAAATACACGTGCGTTGAAGCATTGAAAGCGATAGAATCCTATCCAGACGACAGGAAAAATTAATAAAAGCGGCGTCCAAAGTAAACTTCCCAAAACCAACCATAATGAAATATTCAGTGCATTGACCTGCGAATGAGGTTTTTGGTAGGAATCAAACAAAAAAAAGTAACACACGGTGAAGCATAAAGCAGCGATATTTCCTTTTAAATCGTAATAAAGGGCGGGATTAGATCCAACAAAAATCAGATAAAACAAAACAGGCAAAAACGTGTGTTGTTGAATAATATTGAAAGTATAATTAAGCTGCAACAAAAGAAAAGCAATTCCGATCTGAATCAGCAAACCGACCCATAAAGAAAGATTATCTATTTGGTTATATGCAGGATACAATCGAACGAAAATAAAAACGACTACGATTAAAACGAGCAGCGTTTTGCTTGAAAGAAACAAATGATGGATTTTGTCAATATTCATACGTCATATCCGATGTCTTTTCGGTAGTACATTCCGTCGAACCGAATGATTTCACAGTTTTTAAACGATTGTCGCAAAGCTTCGTCTTTATTTTTTCCATACGAACTGACTGCAATCACGCGCCCTCCGTTAGTCAGAATTTGGTCGTCCTTGACTGTTGTTCCCGCATGGAAAATGAAGCTGCCGAAAGTTTTATCTAATCCGGAAATCGGTTTTCCTTTTTCGTAATCTCCGGGATAACCGTCGGAAACCAGCATAATAGTTGTCGCAAAACGCTCGTCGATAACTAATGATTTTTCATGCAGGTTCTGTTGAGCGACACCTTCCAATAAGTCGATTAAATCGGATTGTATCCGCAGCATAAGCACTTCGGTTTCGGGATCGCCCAAGCGACAATTGTATTCGATCACCGCCGGATTTCCTTGTACATTAATTAGTCCTATAAATATAAATCCTTTATAGTCGATATTTTCTTTTTTTATACCTTCAATGGTAGGAATAACGATGCGTTCTTCCACTTTTTTCATAAATTCGGGCGTTGCAAAAGAAACCGGAGAAACAGCTCCCATCCCTCCCGTATTCAAACCGGTATCACCTTCTCCGATTCGCTTGTAATCTTTAGCTTCCGGTAGAATTTTGTAGGAATTGCCATCGGTCAGGACAAAAACGGAACATTCGATTCCCGAAAGAAATTCTTCAATCACGACGGTATTGCCGGCTTTCCCGAAGCTTCCGCTCAGCATTTCTGTCAGTTTGTTTTTCGCTTCCGCTAAATTATCGATAATCAGAACGCCTTTTCCGGCGGCTAATCCATCGGCTTTAAGAACGTATGGTGATTGCAACGAATCGAGAAAGTCAAATCCTTCCGTTAGGGTTTCTTTGGTAAAACTTTGATATGCGGCTGTCGGAATAGCGTGGCGTTGCATAAATGCTTTAGCAAAACTCTTGCTTCCTTCCAATCGGGCACCTTGCTTGGAAGGTCCGATGACCGGAATCGAGCTTAATTCTTCATCGTGTTTGAAAAAATCATAGATACCGTTAACCAAAGGATCTTCCGGACCGACCACAACCATTGAAATCTCATGTGTCAATACGAATTTTTTCAACCGATCAAAATCGGTAACCGCAATCGGAACGTTAATTCCGATTGCGGCTGTTCCGGCGTTACCCGGTGCAATATATAGCTTTTCTGTTTTCAGACTTTGTTTGATCTTCCACGCAAAAGCATGTTCCCGGCCTCCGCCCCCGATTAATAAAATGTTCATTTGTTTATTTATTTTTCCGTAGCGGGATTAATCACTTTCCAACACCAGGCAGACAAAGCAGCACCGACAAAAGGAGCAATGATGAACAACCACAATTGGGAAAGAGCCGCTCCGCCTTGGAATAAAGCGGGACCTATACTGCGAGCAGGATTAACGGAAGTACCGGTAATAGGAATACAAACGATATGGATCAGCACCAGAGTCAAACCAATCGCTAAACCGGCGAAATTTCCGGCTCCTTTTTTGGAATCGGTTGAACCAAGCACCACCAATACAAAAATAAAGGTAAACACCAATTCTGCAATAAATCCTTGCGCCATACTGATACCATCCTGTAAACCGTTGGCTCCCGTTGTTGTCGGACCGGCATGTCCTCCTGATGAAACGAGTGCAAATATGATGGCTGAGCCGATTATTGCACCAATTACTTGGAAAACCATGTACATCCAAGCATCTTTCCAAGTCATTCTTCCCGAGAGAGCTACGCCTAATGTAATAGCGGGATTAATATGACATCCGGAAATATTTCCGATAGTATATGCCATAGCTATTACGGCTAATCCAAATGCGAATGCAACGCCAAGTGTTCCAACGCCTGCTGTTACAATGCCTGCAGCGCTTCCTGCAAAAACAGCGCTTCCACAACCTAATAGAACAAGAACCATTGTTCCGATTAATTCAGCTAAATACTTTTTCATTTTCTTTTAATTTAAGTTAATAATAAAAAATTGGATTCTTTATGTTTAATTAAAAAACTGCCATACTATGAAAAAGGTAAGATACCCTCACGACTAAAAAAGATAAAAATTTATTTCGAGAGATCGTTTGATTAAGAAATTTTCTAAAAATCAGCGATAATTCCATATAATAAGTCTATTATTTAGGTGTCAAAGATACGAAATGGTATTGAATAACTCAAACGGATACCGGAAGTTTTTTACAAATTCATTAAAATCTTTTATCATTTCGGCTGCTTGTTTTAAATTCTTTGTATTTACCGGGAAATAATTGATAATGCCGGTATTCGCAATCCAGAGCGCCGTTAATCAATTTCATTTTAGAAGCGGGTTTCAACCCGATTTTATCTAAAGCATCGAGATCGGAAGAAATAATCCAAGCCTCATAACCCGAAAAAGCGTGTTTCAACCGTTCGCCAATCATCACATATATATCCGGCAAATCTCTCGGATTCATTCGCTCGCCGTATGGTGGATTGGTTATTAAAATGCCTTTACCGGGATTATCTTTGATTTGTTGAATCGATTGGATTTTTAAATCAACATACCGCGAAAGTCCGGCATTTTTCACGTTCTTTGCTGTTGCAGCAATCGCTTCGCGGGAAATGTCGGAGCCGTAGCATTTGAATCGAAAGGGTTTTTCACGGCTGTCATCGCTGCTGACATGTTCAAAAAGTTCAGCATCGAAATCATCCCATTTTTCGAAAGCAAATTGATCGCGGAATACGCCGGGAGCTATGTTCAACGCAATTAAAGCGGCTTCTATTAATAAAGTTCCTGAACCGCACATTGGATCAACGAATGGGGTTTCGCCTTTCCATCCGGTTTTCAGGATCATTCCGGCTGCCAGCACTTCGTTCAAAGGAGCCTCTCCATTATCGGTGCGATAGCCTCTTTTGTGCAGTGATTCGCCTGAACTATCGAAAGAAAGTGTGCAGTCATCATGGGAAATATGCAAATGAAGTTGCAAATCCGGGTTGTTGATTCGTACCGAAGGGCGCGGTTTTTCCTGTTCGGTGAAATAATCGACAATCGCATCTTTAGCTCGGTACGCTACAAATTTCGAATGGGTGAAAGTTTCGGAATAAACTACCGAATCAATAGCAAACACTTTCTTTTCCGGCAAAAATTCCGACCAATTGATTTTTTTGATTTGCTCATATACTTCATCGGGATTTCGAGCTTTAAAATGCGCAATAGGTTTTAATATTCGCAAAGCCGTGCGACAATGAAAATTGGCTTTGTACAGTAACTCTTTGTTCCCTTCAAACGAAACCATTCGACGACCGATTTGCAAATTATCGGCGCCCAATTCAATTAATTCGGCAGCTAATATTTCTTCCAGGCCATACAAGGTCTTAGCTACCATTTCAAATATATGATTTTTTGCATTCATCGGATCAAGGTTCCTTTCCCGGTGTTTAGATCGGAAGTGCAGGTAATAATCACTTCTTTTACTCCGGAAACAATAGCCTGAAAAGCATTGGTTAATTTGGGAATCATCCCGCCGTGAATTATTCCTTTGTCTTTATATTGTTGGAAAGATTCAAAGTCTAAAGTCGAGATAAGGCTTTCTTCATCGGCTTCGTTCATTAAAACGCCTTTTTTTTCGAAGCAATAAATCAAGCGAACATTAAAATCGAAAGCTAAAGCCTTTGCTATTTCGGCAGCAATTGTATCGGCGTTAGTGTTCAATAAATTTCCGGCTCCATCGTGCGTAATCGGAGCGATAACCGGCAAATAATTTTGTTTGAGTAATTCCAAAAAACCGCGAGCGTTTATTTCTTTTATATCGCCGACAAAACCATAATCGATTTCTTTTACCGGTCTTTTTTCGGAAAGAATCAGATTCATGTCGGCGCCGGTCAATCCGATTGCATCCATTCGCAGTTTTTGCAATTGAGCAGTGACGGTTTTATTGATTAATCCGGCATAAACCATCGTTACCACTTTCAGCATTTTCTCATCAGTGATTCTTCTGCCTTCCGTCATCGTTGTTGTGATACCTAATTTTTCAGCCAATTCGGTAGCTGAATGTCCGCCGCCGTGTACTAAAATTTTATCTCCCGCGATTAAAGTAAAATCTTTTAAAAAAGGTGACAGTAATTCCGGGTTTTCTACAATTTTTCCGCCGATCTTTACAATTGTCAGTTGTTGCATAAATTAATCTTTTTATATGTGCCTCAGTTAATAAATTCATAAATCCCATTCCTTTAAATGCGTATAAAGAGCCCTTACGGGCAAGCCCATAACATTATAGAAAGAACCTTCCAATTTTTCCACACCGATATAGCCGATCCATTCCTGAACACCGTAGGCGCCTGCTTTGTCAAACGGGCTGTATTTTTTTACGTAATAATCAATTTCATCTTCCTGTAATTCGGCAAATTTGACTTTAGAAGAAACAAAAAACGTTTGTTGCTTTGTCAATCCGGTGAGGCAAACGCCGGTAATTACTTCATGGGTTTGTCCTGAAAGAATTTGTAACATTTCCTTAGCTTCTCGCGCGTTTTTGGGTTTGCCGTAAACGTTTCCGTCCAATAAAACAATCGTGTCTGCCGTGATTAATAACGTATTTTCTTTTAAAAACTTTTGGTAAGCAAGCGCTTTTTTCTTTGCAATATAAACGGGAATTTCTTCTCCTCTCAGTGATTCGGGATATGCTTCTTCGATATCCGGAATAATCCTAACTTCAAAATCAATGTCTAATCCCGCAAGAAGTTCTTGCCTTCGAGGCGAATTAGACGCCAGGATGATTTTGTATTTTAAAAGATTCTCAAGCATAACTTCCGGTTAGTGCAGGCGCTTACCATCCGAAAGCGTCATAACTTTGCATCCATTTTTTTTGTGATTTCAGCACCTGCTCAATGATATCGCGTCCGACGCCCATTCCTCCGTTCTTGGGAGAAATGTATCGGGAAATGCTTTTGATTTCGGGAACCGCATCTGCCGGACAAGCAGGTAAACCGACTATTTCCATGATTTCATAATCCGGAATATCGTCGCCGACATAACAAATTTCATCTGTGTCTAATCCGGTTTTTTGAATAAAATTACGGAAATCGATGATTTTGTTTTTTGCCTTTGTGTAAATGTAACTGAATCCCAAATTTTCAAAACGCATACGAATAGCAGCAGATTCTCCCCCGGTGATAATTCCTAAAATGTAACCTTTTTTTGCAGCTAATTGCATAGCATACCCATCTTTAGTGTTAATAATTCGCATTGGCTCGCCTGTTGGATGCAGAGGGATGGAGGCCGGAGATAAAACGCCATCTACATCAAAAATGAAAGCTCTTATTTTTGTCAAATCGTAGTTAATGGTATTCACTTTTTTGATATTTAAATATTTCAGGCAAAAGTAACAAAATTTATCTGTTTAAATGCAACTTATTTAAATTTTTATATCTTTCCTCGAAAAAATTCCGCAGGGGACAAAGATCGTATGGTTTGTTGATTGGTGGTATGGTTGCAAAATGAATTTTCGAGTGAGCGCAATGACCGGTTTAAGAAAATATTTGGAAATATACGAAGTTGTATGTATCTTTGACAACAAATAATTCATAATTTATTTTTTAGTACTTATGGAAGTGAAAAATTTAACACCCGCGCCATTGTGGGACTTATTCGATCAAATCACTCGGGTTCCGCGTCCTTCAAAAAAAGAAGATAAAATTGTTCGTTTCTTACTTGAATTTGCCGATCAAAACGGTCTGGAAGCAAAAAAAGATGCAGCAAATAATGTACTGATCCGCAAACCGGCAACGCCGGGCAAGGAGAATCTGAAAACCGTTATTTTACAATCGCATGTGGATATGGTTTGCGAAAAGAACAGTGATATTCTGTTTCATTTTGAAACAGATCCGATTCAAACCCGAATCGAAAACGGATGGGTGAAAGCAACGGGAACCACTTTAGGCGCCGACGACGGGATCGGCGTGGCGGCTGCTTTAACGATTTTAGTATCTCAAGATATCGAACACGGTCCTATTGCCTGTCTTTTTACGACCGATGAAGAAACAGGCTTAACCGGCGCTCATGCATTGCAAAAATCGTATCTTGACGGTGATATTGTGATTAACTTGGATAGTGAGGAGTGGGGTGAATTTTGCATCGGTTGTGCCGGCGGAAAGAACACCATGGGCACCTTCACTTATAAGAAAACACCGGTTCCGGACGATTATTTCTGGTTCGAAGTGCAAGTAAGCGGATTGAAAGGAGGTCATTCGGGCGGTGATATTAACGTGGGATTGGGAAATGCCAATCTGATTCTCACTCGCTATCTGTGGACGTTATTGCAAGAATGTCCGTTGGTTTTGAACTGCATCGACGGAGGGAATTTGAGCAATGCCATTGCACGCGAAGCAAGTGCAACCGTTGGAGTTCCCAATGATTTCAAGGAACGTACCCGCGTGCTCTTAAACCTGCTGCAAGCACAAGTTTCGTCGGAACTGGCAAAAGTTGATCCCAATGTTCAACTTTTCATTCAAACGACTGAATCGCCTCAAGACTGCATTGATTTTGAAACCGGTCGCACGCTGATTTATACACTTTACGCTTTACCGCACGGAGTGATCGGGATGAGTCGGGAAATACCCGGTTTGGTCGAAACTTCCACGAATTTGGCCTCCGTGAAAATGAAAAACGATTGTCAAATCGTTGTAACAACCAGTCAACGCAGTTCGACTGAATCTTTAAAGACTGATATAGTCAACAAAGTAACGTCCGTATTCCGTTTATCCGGAGCGGAAGTAGCATCAACCGAAGGCTACCCCGGATGGAAACCCAATACCGAGTCCTCTCTAGTAAATACAGCAAAAGCGGTATTCGAAAAATTATTTGACGAAAAGCCGAAAATAGTCGCGACCCATGGCGGATTGGAATGCGGCTTGTTTTTTGAAAAAAATCCTGCTTTAGATATGTTTTCTTGCGGTCCGACCATTCTCGGAGCACATTCGCCGGACGAACGATTAGAAATTGCCACAGTCGAAAAATGGTGGAAGTTTTTAGTGGAACTGTTAGCGCAGATTGAATAGTGGAAAAGGGAAGAATGCCGAACAAAGATGATAATAATGGATCATACCGTGTAACCGGCAATTGATGGTTTTTGATATACAAAATAAATCTGCCGATAAGCCGTTTAAAGTTTGTCATTAATAAAATTCATGAATAAATCGTATTGGGCTTTTTATTTGCTTATCATTTTTATATCGACAAACTTTTTAGCTTGTAAGAATGATTTTGAGAATTATTCCGATAGTCCTCAAGATATTCTTACTTTTTCCGTTGATACGCTTTCGTTCGATACGGTATTAACTACGGTTAATTCACCGGTGTTGTCTTTCCGTGTTTATAATAAAAATACGAAACCGTTGCTTATATCATCGGTTCAATTGGCTGAAGGGGAAAACAGCAATTTTAAAATCAATGTCGATGGTATGGCAGGTACAATTCTTGAAAACGTAGAAATATTGGCTAAGGACAGCTTGCTCGTTTTAGTGAATGTTAAACCGAAAGAAAACGGTCAATACACACCGACTCTTTTTAACGATTATATTATCTTTGAAACCAACGGCGTTCAACAGAAAGTTGTTTTGGAAGCCTCCGGACAGGATGTTTACACATGGAGAGGCGTAGTTTTATCTGCTGATTCGGTATTGGATAACAAAAAACCCTATTTGATTTACGACAGTTTGGTTATCGAAAAAGGCGCAACGGTTGAAGTAGGAGAAGGCAGCGTTTTTTATATGTATAACGATGCACAACTTATTGTTAAAGGGACGATCAAAATAAAAGGTTCAGAAGAAAAACCGGTTATTTTTAGAGGAAGCCGTACCGATTATATGATGACTATTCCCTACGATTTAATACCCGGACAATGGGGTGGTATTCGTTTTGATTCGGAAAGTTATGATAATGAATTAGAGAATGTAAGGATACGCAACGGGAAATACGGAATGTATTTGGATGTCTGCGATGATCCTTCCCGAAGCAAGCTCAACATGAAGAATGTTGTTCTTACCAATGTTACCGGAACCTTATTGCAAGCGGTCAATTGCAATATCACAGCCGAGAATTGTGAATTTTCGAATGCGAAAGACGCCATACTGAATATCGGTGGCGGTGTATCCCGGTTTACACACTGTACGATTGCTAATTATTATCCGTATAACAGAGAATTGGGATGGGGAGACTCGGACAATGAAACTTTAATCCTCAGCAATACTATATTGAATTGGGATACGGAGAACGAAAATTATCCGGTGATTAGCGCCGAGTTCTTCAACTCGATCATTTGGGGGGGGAAGTTTTCTACCACGTCGGCAATTCAAATAATCGGTACAGACAGTATCCCTTATTTATTCAAAAATTGTTTACTTCCAAATAGTAAAGAGGATGATGAACGAGTGGTTGATTGCCTGTTCCAAGTCGATCCACTGTTTCAAAAAACCGATCCGAACGATAGGGAAAATAACACTTGGTATCCTTCTTTTGACTTTCGCTTGCAGAAAGATTCTCCGGCAAGAGACGTAGCTGATCCTGAAATCGCCAATCAAATTCCTTACGACTTGACCGGTTTTGATCGTTTTAGCGATGGGCATCCCGATTTGGGAGCATACGAGTATCATGAAGAGTAATATGAATTATGAATTATAAATTACAGGCATTAACTATGAGACCGAGACTTTTAATTTTAACAATTTTCATTCTTTTCAACTTTCCGGTTTTCGGACAAACGAATTTTCGAGTCATGTTCTACAATGTTGAAAATCTTTTTGATACTATCGATGAACCGAAAAAAAACGATAACGAATTTCTCCCCGAAGGAGCAATGAAGTGGACGATTGGACGTTATAGAAATAAATTGAATAACATTGCAAAAGTAATAACCTCTGTCGGAGAATGGGAGACTCCCGCTTTGATAGGGCTTTGTGAAGTGGAGAATGACAAAGTGATACAAGACCTGATCCAAAATTCTCCTTTGAGAAAAATGAATTACCGCTACATTATTACCGAATCACCGGATCCGAGAGGAATAGATGTGGCTTTATTATACCAACGCGATAAATTCAAATGTTTAGAGTACAAATTTTACACGATTCGTTTTCCATATAATGCCCGTAAGTACACAAGAGATATATTGCATGTCACCGGGCAAGTATCCGCTCGGGATACATTGGATGTTTTTGTTTGTCATTTCCCTTCTCGGCGGAACGGAGAAAAGGAATCGGAAGCTGATCGAATGTTTGTCTCTTCCGTTCTTAAATCCAAAACCGACAGCTTAATCCAAATTCGCAAGAATGCGTGCATATTGATTATGGGAGACTTCAACGATGAACCCTCTGACCGGAGTATTTCCGAAATTCTCAATGCTCAACCGGTTTCAAGCAATATAATCGGTCGGAACTTATACAATCTTTTTTCCGGTTTTGAAAAGAGAAAAAACACAGGCAGCTATAAATACCAAAGACAATGGAACATGCTGGATCAAATCATTGTTTCGGGTAATCTGATCACAGGCGATCGATCCATTCGGGCGCTTCCGCATACGGCAACCATTTTTTTTCGTAATTTTATGCAGACAGAAGATAAAACCTATGGGGGAAAACGTCCGAAAAAAACCTATCAGGGACGAAAATACGAGGGCGGATACAGCGATCATTTCCCTGTTTTTGTTGATTTGGTAATTACCAATCCGGAATCAACCGAGAATTAATGACCTTATTTCATAAAAAATTATTAAAATATTCTTAAAAATTAAAATATTTTATTAATTTTGTCGTTTTTATTATGAAAGGCGGATTGTTTATATATAATGAGAACTACATACTATATTTTTTTGTTATTGATTGCACTGATTATTATTTCGTGCGAGGATAAAAATTCATACGTACTTAATGGAAATATAAAAGGGTTAAAGAATCCGGAATTATACATTGTTTCCAATGCGGATATGCACGTTGTTGATACCGTTCGTACCCAATCCGGAAAATTTACTTATCGAGGTGTATCTCCAAACCTTGAGTCTTTAGTGATTTATATGGAAAATGGAAATTCGTGGATAACGCTGTGGGTACAAAACGGTGAAAAATATTCCGTGACGGGAGATTCGAATTATCCGGAATTAATGATGATTAAGGGAGGAGAAGTCAACAAACTATTGACCGAGTTTAAGGTCGATAATTCAGCCCTTATCAAAGAACAATGCGATCTTAGAGATAAGCTTAAAGCTCGTTCGGAAAACCATGCTGAATCAAGCGTAAGCGGCGAAGCACAACTTACTTCTCAATTAAAAAATGTTGAACAAATATTGAAAACCCATGCGCAAGATTTTATAGAAGCTAATCCTTCGACAATTTCTGCCTTGATAATGATTCAAGATTATATCTTGGATGTTGAAAATGCCGGCGAGATTTTCCCCTTGTTAAATCTTGTCACGGACAAAGTGAAGGAAAATACTTTGTATGAACATTTAAATACGCGTTGTTTGAGAGACATGAAAACGAAAGTCGGCCAACCGGCATTGGATTTTAAGCTTAAAAATACGCAAAATGACACGATCAAATTAGAATCATTCAAGGGCAAATACCTCATATTGACTTTTGCTGCTTCTCAGTGCGAATTTTGCAAACCCGAATACGATGAATTACATGCTATTCAAAAAGCTTTTTCGGCAAAAGAATTAGCTATACTTACGATTTCCTTGGATGAAAACAAGGAAAACTGGAAAAAGGTGGCACAAGAAAACGGGATTAATTGGAATCAGGTAATAGACAGTACCGGCTGGGCTTCCGAAATGGTAACGCTTTACAATGTATTTGAATTACCTTGTAATTATTTAATTGATAAAAACGGTATTATTATCGGCTCAAAACTGCATGTGGATAACATTCAAACCATACTAAACGAAAAACTTAAAAGGAAAAATTAATTTTTATAATTCATAATTAAAACCTGTAACTATGTTAATAAAAGCGTATGCGGCAGCCATTCATGGCGTCAATGCCAATATTATAACCATTGAAGTCAATTGCAGTAAGGGAATTAAATTTTTCCTTGTAGGGCTTCCCGACGTCAGTATCAAAGAATCGCACGAACGGATTACATCCGCATTAACAGAGAATGGATATAAGTTTCCTCGAAATCAGATTGTAGTCAATATGGCGCCTGCCGACATTCGAAAAGAAGGAGCAGCTTACGATCTACCGTTGGCAATCGGAATTTTAGCCGGAGCCGAAAAAATCAAATCCGGGAAAATCGAAGATTATCTCATGATCGGCGAATTATCATTGGATGGAAGTTTGAAAGCGGTAAAAGGCGTTTTGCCGATTGCCATTAAAGCAAAAGAAAGCGGGTTCAAAGGGATTATTCTTCCGATGTCAAACACGAGGGAAGCAGCGGTAGTAAGCGAATTGGAAGTATATGGCGCAGAAAACATCGTGGACGTCATTCAATTCTTTAATGAAGAAAAAGCATTACAACGGATCGTTATTGATCCGCGGCAAGAATTTTATGCCGGTCAATCGCAATTGGACCGGGATTTTTCGGAAGTAAAAGGGCAGGAGCAGGTGAAAAGAGCTATCGAAGTAGCTTGTGCCGGCGGACACAACATTATTCTCGTTGGAAGTCCGGGAGCGGGGAAAAGTATGTTAGCCAAACGCATTCCGTCGATTCTTCCGCCTCTGACATTGAACGAAAGCCTCGAAACAACCAAGATTCATTCGGTTGCAGGGAAAATCAACCACAACGGATCGTTAATAGCTCATCGTCCCTTCCGAAGTCCTCATCATACCATTTCAATGGTCGCTATGGTTGGCGGAGGCTCTTATCCTCAACCGGGCGAAATCAGCCTGGCACACAACGGTGTACTGTTTTTGGATGAAATAGCGGAATTTGGAAGAAATGTTCTCGAAGTATTGCGACAGCCGCTCGAAGACCGGAAAATAACAATTTCCCGGTCAAAATCATCCGTTGAGTATCCGGCGGGATTTATGCTGGTGGCATCTATGAATCCCTGTCCGTGCGGAAATTTCAATAATCCGAATAAGGCATGCGTATGCCGGACTGAACAAGTTCAAAAATATTTGAATCGTATTTCCGGTCCGTTAATGGACAGGATCGACATTCAAGTAGAAATAGTTCCCGTCCCGTTTGAAGACATTTCGGATACCCGTCCTGCCGAATCCAGTGAAATCGTCCGAAACCGCGTGATAAGGGCGCGCCAAATTCAGGAAGTGCGATTTGCCGAAGAAGGAGGAATCTATTGTAACGCACAAATGCACACACGTCTGTTGCATAAACACGCCCAACCCGATCAGGACGGTTTGAAGAAACTGAAAGATGCAATGGAACGCTTGAGTCTGTCTGCGCGGGCTTACGATCGCATTTTGCGCGTTGCGCGAACCATTGCCGATTTGGAAGAGTCGGAAAAAGTCCGAGTCAGTCACATCGCCGAAGCAATCAGCTATCGGAATTTGGATAGGGAGAATTGGGCGGGCTGAAGTTTTTTCTTATTGATAGTATTCAAAAATATATTCCGTCAATTCTTCTTCTGTTTTTTTGCCATCCTTTAAGGAATAGCTGTGGTTTAATATAACGTTTCCATAATCGTCATATTGATATTCATCTATATCTTCCCTTATTTCCTCGTCATTCACGGAAATCATTTGATGTATATTTATTGGCTTTTTATTGTTATTATACTGATAGGAATATGACATTTTTACTGTTTTATCATCAGATGTGTAATATATTTCGGATAGATCCCCGTATTCATTATAACTATAAGTCATTTTATAATCAGAATCTTCACCGCTATTTTCAATTTCAACCTCTTTATTATCCGCGTAGGTTGTAATTTCTTTTGTTTCATTTGTATTGCAGGTTTTCTTTACAAGATTATTATTGATGTCATATTCGTATGTAACAGAAGATATGATATCCCCGGAATTATTATATTTGCTCTCTTCGGTTATATTATTATTATTATTGTCATATTTAATTGTTGTTTTATATAATAATCCTTCCGAATTGTACTGTACAAACTCTTTACAATTTCCGAAATCATTAAGATAGCATTCCGATTTTGAAACAATAATTGAATCCCAAATATAGCTTTTATAGTAAATACTTTGTTTAATAACGGGGTCTCCGGGTGTTATGACTTGTTTCCAGATTATTGTTCCGTCTTCATCTCTGATTTCACTGTTATTCCCCTCTGTTGCATTCACAGTGAACAATAAATCATCATGCTTATCGTAACATTTTTTTGAAATAACTTCTCCTGCTTTATCATAAATATAAATCCAAGCAGAATCCACAGTTTGTTTCTGCATTCCCGTAAATTTGTCAATATACTTGAATTTACGATATGATAATTTGCTAATGGGTCCCTTATATTCATCTGTATCATTTTGTAAGTTTTCTTTGAAATGTTCGTAAGAATTTTCAAGCGCCGGATGATCACGAAGTAAAAAGTCGTATGAATCATCCCGGTCAGAGTCGGAGTCGGGTTCAGATTCCGTCTTCTCTTTTTGTATATCAATAATATAAATAAATTTTTTCAGGAACTTAAATTTTTCTTCATTTGACAGTTGTTTAAATCTTTTATTTTTCTTGGCGCTAAAATCAATATCTATGCCTAACCTGTCGAGCATGGGAATTAACGCTTTTATTTTGATGGCGGAGTTAAAATTCTCCCGAACCCCTACCGACAAAAATTCACCGTTAGAACCCTGACTCACAACTCCCATAATATCTCCGTATTGGTTAAATACCGGCGACCCGGAATTCCCGCTTTGAACAGCAGCATCGAACATAAATGAGTTTTCTTTATCCGGGGTGGCGTATCCTTTACAAGCATTTACAGTTCCTTGATTAAATGTTTTAGATTCATCTAACGTGTGCTTTTGCGGAAAACCGATTACACAAATCCATTCACCCTGATTGCAAGCGTTCGTTTCAAAGCCATACGGAAGTTTAGCCGTTTTTTTATTTTCATCTGCAATTTCCAAGATAGCAATGTCATTGTCGTCATCTGATTTTAAAAGCTTGCATTCGACTCGATCGTCTAAATTTCCCTTTATCCCGCGTACATATATCTTTTCGGCATCTTCAACAACATGGCTATTGGTAACTATTAAAGTTTCGGAAATAGGGAATCCCGTTCCCACTCCGACAATTTTTTCTTGCGCATTTACAATAATTCCGGATACTATTGCGAAAAATAAAATGATAATTATTTTCATGGCGTAATAAATTTATAATTTGATTCCGTTTAAAATTAAGTACATCAAAAGTATAATAATCAGCAGACAAAGATATACTAAATTTTTAAATTCACGCGATAAGAATAAAAATTTCTTTCAAGTTATGCGTTTATGTAATATGCCGAAACAGGTAGTCGAATTTTCGGAAAGATTCTTTGTTTAACGGACGGTTTTTATCCATAATCCAATACAGATTTGAATTGTTATAGAAAGCAGCCATTAATGAAAAAGTGCTGGGTGGACCGATCAGATAATGGCAAGTAGATAAAGCATATAAATCTTCACCCCGATTACCCGATAAAAAACAGATTGGCTCGGGCAAAGCGGTTCTGTATTTTTCTTGCGGAAGTTTTTTTTCATTTCCTACAATCAGGATTTCGATTGGATGATCGGAAAACAAAGCGTAGAATGATTGGATGATTCGTATAAAATCTTCATCGGAATAATAATAATCTCCGTTCATCCAGATTTTGTAATCCCCTCTCCGGATGTGAATTCCCAGCCTAAGCACATTATCTTTCAAAGCAGGGAGTCGTTTTTCTGCTTTTCGAATTATACCGGGTCTAAAGGCGAACAGGTTTCTTATTTCTTCCCGGTAAGCAAGAAAAGCGTCGTAATCACGAAGCCCCCATCCTTTGATTAATACAAATCTTGTTTTTTGAAGAATGTCTGTTTTTTCGGGACTTACATCTTTTTCATCGGGAAAAGAAACGACGGGAATCAAGCGCAGTTTAGCGCCGTATTTGGCGAACAGGTAAGTAAGCCACCAATAATGCTTTGTATTGGAAATTCGGAAATACGAATACTTATAACAAAACCGCAGGGCGATAACCTTTATGCCGTGCATTCTTCCCCAAGCATAGAGATGCCCGAATTGAAGAATGTTATTACACATTTGACCGAAACCGGCGACGAAAATCATACAACAAAAATACAATAAAAAGCGTTCCGGAAATAATTGTATTTCGTCACCTTCCTAAAAAGATGAGAAAAAACGGAATTATCAGATTGTATCAAAATGTAATTTAATGCATCCATAATTTACCGTCAAAAATAAAATAAAAATATACGATGCAGAAACGGCCCTGTCAAGAACTTTTAATAAATTTAACACTATATTTTATTCTCCCGCGCATGACAACAAAACTTTTATTTTGTACCTTTGTTCCGCAGTACTTATAAGTACAAAAATCATGCCGGCAGGAAAAATCAAGTTGTAAGTAAATAACTCTATATATTTAATATCATGAACAGAAGAACATTCTTATCGACAACTGCAGCAGTTGGAGCGCTGACGATTATTCCGCGTTCCGTAATGGGAAAAGGGTATGTTGCTCCGAGCGACAAAATCAACTTGGTACACATCGGTTGCGGAACCGAAGGTCTCAACGAAGTGAATGAATTGCTGAAATCTCCTCAAATCGAAATTGTAGGCGTGGCCGATCCAAACAAGGAAAGCTACGATTACATTCAATGGAGTGAAACGGGTTTGCGTGACGAATTACGTAAATTGATTGATGAACCTCGCTGGAAAGAAGGCATCAAAGGAATCCCGGGCGGGCGGGACGTGATGAAAGAGGTCATCGAAATTTATTACAAGAAAAATCGTCCCAATAGGAAAGGAACAGGAATTGCGTGTTATGAAGATTACCGCGAATTATTGGACAAAACGCAAGGAGTCGATGCAGTAAAAATTATGACTCCCGACCATCTGCATGGTTACGTTGCTGTCGATTGTATGAAACGCGGGAAACATGTAATTATGCATAAACCGCTGGGGAATAAAATGCTCGAAGCGATGAAAGTGGTCGATCTTGCCCGGCAATCCAATCTATCGACTCACATGATGGCTTACAATGCTTTTGGCGACGGCAATATGGCTCAGATAAAAGCCTGGCTGGATGCGGGAGCTATCGGCGAACTGAAAGAAATTCATAACTGGACCAATCGTCCGGTGTGGCCTCAATATCCCGATATTCCGACAGAAACGCCTCCGATTCCGACGGGATTTAACTGGGATTTGTGGTTAGGTCCGTCCGAAATGCGGAGTTATCATCCCCATTATACACATTGTGTGTTCAGGGGATGGTATGAATTTGGTGCCGGCGCCCTTGCCGACATGGGTTATTACAGCTTGTGGTCGGTATTTGATGCCTTGAAACTAAGTACGGCAACATCAGCTTCCACCCGCTTTTCGAGAGTGATCGGACTGCAAAATCAAGTACCGGCAGCGATAATCAATAGTTGGTCGTATCCGCTGGCAGCCGCCTATAAATTCGAAATTCCCTACAAAGATAAACCCGGAAGTGTAACGCTGTTTTGGCATGATGGCGGAATGAAACCCCAGATTCCCGAAGGTTACAAAAACGACGATCTGCCTATCGAAGGCATGATGTTTCTCGGGACAAAAGGAGCCGTTGTTTCAGGTTTTCTCAGAGATTCCCCCGAACTAGTGGGAGTAAACGATAAGCAACAATACGATTCGGTGGTGGGATATCCTTTGGCTGAGCATCCCCGCTCGGCGCTTCCGGATGGAACGGAGAGATGGCTGCAAACGTGGATTGACGGATGCAAGACGGGAGTAAAAGGACCGGGATCGTTTGAATATGCTCGCGAAGTAAATGAAACATTCAACCTGGGTTCGGTATCTCTGCAATCGAACGGAGCCAAATTAAACTATGATCCGCAATCCCGTAAAATAACAAACAATCCGGATGCAGATAAACTCTTAAGCCGCGAAACACGGAAAGGGTGGGAATTTGTATAACTTAAAAATAATAATATCATGGGTTCACGACGTAATTTTATAAAGAAATCAATACTCGGAACAGCTGCCATAATGACAGCGCCGGCTGTTTCCGTTGCCGGTATCCGCGAGGAACATAATGAAATGATGCAAGCAGAAGCGACCTATTTCAAACCGCTCAAAGTTTCTGTGTTGTCGTATTCATTCCACGGATTGTTTAATGCGGGGATGATGGATATATTCGGTTTTTTTGAAACTTGTAAATACCGTTATCATTTGGATACGGCAGACCTTTGGAACGCTATGTTTGCAAGTACCGAAGACGATTATATCAAGAAAGTATGCTCTGCATTGGAAGACAGGCAATTGAAAGTGCCCAACATCGCTTGTGACGGATGTCATATTCTGGCTGCCGGTAAAGATGATCCGGCAAAATTGAAAGCCGATCAGGATCGTTACATGCAGATAGCCAAACAAATCGGTGCGGGTTTCGTTCGGTTTGACGCCGGCCCTTACGATGACGGCAGGGGAGCAACAGCGCCCTGGACTAATCAGGAATTTGATTTTCTGGTTAATCGTTACAGGGAGCTTGCCCGATTCGCTTATGACAATGGATTCAAGGTGGGTGCAGAAAGTCATTGGGGACCGGAAAAATACTGGCCCAATATGGAAAAGCTGATCAAAGCGGTCGATCATCCGGGATTTGCCATCTGTGTGCACATCAGCGGATGGGCAGGAACCCAAGAAGAAATCGATTTTGCCGACAAAGCGTCAGCGCCTTATACGGCTCATACACATTTCGCGTGGAATATTTGCGAGGGTCCCTTGGTAGAAAAGATGCTTAACTTAAAAGATGCTAACTATCAAGGGTATTATAGCGTTGAACAACATTCCGGGCACAACGAATACAACCTGGTTTCCGCGCAGTTAGCCAAAGTGACGGCTGTGTTGACAAATTGGACTCGCGGAGGATCCGGCGAGTTATACGAACCGGAAGAAAAAAGGAATAAAGACGTTCCCTGGTAAACCTGTTTAAAAATAATTTCAGACAAAAGATTAAAGATAATAGAAGACAGACATAGACAAGTAAGATATTATTATCTTGTATCTATGCTTGTCTTCTTCTATGGAGAAATCTTATGTCTTATCAGTTAAAAATTTCTTATTATTCTATTTGCTCCCGTTACAGTTGTTCTACAATTTTCCGTTGTGTTTCGAAATACAATGTTCGCTGTTTCTCGCCGTTACCGGACAAAAGGGTAGAAGTCCTTTTTATCGAGCGAATCCGTTGTTTCATCATTTCCAAATTTTCTTCTTCAAAAACTAATATAAAGGTATAGATAAATGACCAAGTCAATCCGAACCGGGAAATAGATTGCGAACAAACACAAGAAAAGGAAGTATCAATACATGTATCCGAAATATAAATAGACACTTTATTCAAGGGATTATCAACAAAACCGGTGGTTGCGGCTGCTTCAATAAAATCAAGAAAACGAAACAAATCATCTTTGATATGCAAAACGTCTTCATCACTTATTAAACGAATGCTGTTAAAATAGGCGACATCATTAACAAAATCTTGAAAAACCCGATTATCAAAAACATAAGAATTGTTTTTAATTATTTTCGAATACGTGAAAATATCTTCCAAGATTTGAGTCAGGCGTTCCGGGAAAATGATTTCATGGTATGCTTTTGTTTGGTTGGGCGGAACCGAATAAAATCGCCATTTAAAATAGTAGAAGTGATAAATGAATTTAAATCCGGTATAAAGCGGAAACGGTAATAAATTCGAAACAAGCGATAGCTCGCCGGAAAGATCAGACGCTACTTCATTTATCGCCTGTATGTATTCATTCAGCTTTGAATAGTCGATTTCAACAGTATCTTTATTTTTATGTGATTGAACCCGGAACAGAAATATGGTTCCGGCATCGACTCCATGTATGCTGTCCAATGAAAAATTAAATTCTTTGGCAATTGCCACAATTTCTTCAAAGCTAAATTGGACCTCCTGCCGCAGGCGTCTATAGATTGCCATTCTTTCAAGTTCCAAAATATCAACTAATTTTGTAACTAATTTTGAATTTTGAGGAATTCGATACCTAAGCTGCCTCAATAAACTCCGGAATAAAACTTCATATTTCATCATATTTTTAAATTTCGTAAATTTTTTGTTGTTTATTTGCAAAATTCAAAAAAAAAACCTCGCTCGCTGTCCTTTCCAATAAAAATTAAGGATTTCAACCTAATTTCTTGAAAAAATAAAAAAACAAATTCATCAAATACTCTCATTATAGCTTGATTTTGCTCGCAAAACGGAATAATTTTGAAACCTGGTTCATGAACACAATTGTCACTTTCAAAACGTGAAATCAACGAGTTCTGAAACTAGTTTAAAAATAGCTTACTTGATAAAATAACAAATGAATGATTTTTTAGGTTCATGGAATAGTTTATGTTTTTTATTTAATCTTTATGTTGTATGACAGCAATTCAGTTTCAAGAAAAAGTTTTAAGTATTCAAAAGAATATGTTCAGTTTTGCCATGATGCTTACTTCCAACCGCTATGATGCAGAAGACTTGTTACAGGAAACCACCCTTCGGGTATTGGATAACAAAGACAAATATGTGGATAACGTCAATTTCAAAGGATGGGTACTCACAATAATGCGCAATATTTTTATAAATAATTATCGGAAAGTGCTGCGAAGTCAAATTGTAGTTGATCAAACGGGCGATCTGCACCATTTGAATGTGTCGGAAGATTCAAGTCGCGAGAGTCCGGAAGAAACGCTGAGCATAAAAGAGATTAAATTTATAATCAATAGCTTAAACGACGATTTGAAAATTCCTTTTTTGATGTATTTGGACGGATATAAATATAACGAAATTTCGGATAAATTGGAACTTCCCTTAGGCACGGTTAAAAGTCGCATATTTTTCGCAAGACGGGAACTCCGGAGAAATTTAACTGAGGAGGAATTAAATTGAGTTTTTATGGTTGTTTGCAGTTACAAGTCACGAGTTACGAGTTACGAGTAATAAAATGCTTATTTTAAAAACAGATAAGAAACAGATGAGACTGCTTCGCTATCTATCGTAACTTGTAACTCATGACTTGTAATTCAATTGATAATTATTTTCCGCCTTTATTGATTTTGATAATCAGATCAAGCGCTTTCTGATAGTCTTGCAATTGTTTTGCATTCAATTGTCCTTTAATCTGCTCCATTTCGTTTACGCGCTTTTGCGATTGACCGGACAGGTCGGTAAATTTTTTCGGGTCTTTCGCGATACTATTGAAAGCTTCGCCATACGCTTTTGCGTAAGCTTGAAAATCTTTCAACATATCGGCAGGATTCGATGCGGGAGCGGCAGCAGGTTGCGGAGTGGAAACAGAATCCGGGGTGGCAACTTGTTCGATAGAATCTTTTTTTACGGGATTTTCGGCAGGCGCATCGGATTTTTTTGCGCCGCTGCAAGCTGTGAAAGCTATCATCAAAACAGCAGTAATGAGGAATACGGATATCTTTTTCATAATGAATTATATTTTGTGATTAATTATCGCCACAAATATACGGAATATTTTCGATAAACCTTTTTCCGTTTTGTATATTTTTTTATCTTTGTATGCAAAAATAACACTCAATGATGAAAAGAATCGGAATATTTACTTTATTGTTCTTTTGCACTCAAACGTTTTATGCTCAAATGCCGTCTGAATTTGTTCGGTTTTTGAATAAAAAGAATCTGGCTCATGCTTCTGTAAGTTTCAAAGCAATGGATCTGAAAACAAAAAAAATCCTTGTTTCCTATAATGAAAACGTGTCGTTAACTCCCGCATCCAATATGAAGCTTGTTACCACGGCAACGGCTTTGGACGCATTGGGAAGTCGATTCTATTTTGAAACGCCTTTGTTTTATGACGGCTTTATTCAAGAGGATACTTTGCGCGGTAATCTATACGTAAAAGGGACGGGCGATCCGACATTGGGTTCCGAATATAATCCCGATGATAAAGAGAATTTCCTGAAAGAATGGTTGGAGGCTGTTTCCGGCGCCGGTATTCGGAATATCGCAGGCAATATCATCGTATTGGATCAATTGTTCGGTTATGAGGGCATTTCTCCCGGATGGCTGTGGGAAGACATCGGAAATTATTATGCGTCGGGAATTTACGGGATCAGTGTGTTTGATGATATTTACCGTGTGTATTTGCAATCATCCGTTCCCGACAGCCTGACTACCGTTTTATATATTGAACCGCAAATAAATAATTTACAACTGACAAATGAAGTCAAGGCTTCGGAAGGTACATCGGATAATTCTCTGTTTTTCGGTATTCCTTTTGCCAAAGAAATGCGATTATCGGGAACCATTCCGGCAAATCAATCTTCTTTTGCGGTTAAGGGCGCCCTTCCTGATCCGGGATTATTTTTGGCTCAGTACTTTCGCGATTATCTGCAAAAAAACGGAATTACAACGGCGGGTGAAGCGACTACTTACCGGCTGCATCCCGTAACGCCTACCGGCGAAAAACCGATAAGCGCCGTTCGCTCGGTCGATTTGGCATCAATTGTACAGACTATAAATGTTGAGAGTAATAATCAATATGCGGAGCATTTGTACAAAGTATTAACGGTTTTGGATTCGATTGATATTCCGGACTATTGGAGAAAAAAAGGATTGGATTCGGATGCTTTGTTCATGTACGACGGAAGCGGACTTTCTCCCAAGAACGCGGTATCTGTCGGGTTTTTGATTGATCTGTTGGTTTATATGGACAATCAACGATCCGAAAATTCTGCTGCGTTTTATCAATCTTTGCCGCTTGCGGGAAGAAACGGTACGGTCGCATCCTTTTTAAGAAATACGCCTTTGACCGGAAAAGCGCGGCTGAAATCGGGAAGTATTTCTAACGTTCAATCCTATAGCGGATACATTGAAAGAAACGGGAAGCGGTATGCCGTTTCTTTGATTATCAACAATTTCACGGGAAAGAGAAATGAATTGAGGAAAGACATCGAGCGGCTATTCGTCAGTCTTTTTTAACACTTTCAGTCCGATATCCGAAATTCCTTTCAAGGGATTTTCCCGCATTCCCTGGTGAATCGTATAAACATACGTTCCCGTATCGGGAAATAGGACAGACGTTTCGTAAGGAATCGAAAGATTGTACAAACTCAGACCTTTGCCGTACCATTTTCCGTAAATGTCTGCCAAATCGGCGCCGACCGTATCTGTACGGAGGTTTCCGCCGGGTGTTTGATAGTCGATAAACAGCCAAATATTGCTGAAAGGATAATCGTCGTTGTTTCGAATTTCGAGCGATACATCATACGGTTTCGAATTATTGGTGATATTTACATTGAAAACGGCCGGATTATCTCGATTCCATTCGGCATTTGCAAATGTATAATAATCAAAAAAGACTTCTTTCTGTGAGCAGGAAACAATTCCGCCAAAGGTTAAGATAAAAACCGATAACTTAAAAAAAGTATTCCGCATTTCCGCTTTACTGTTGATTCGTATTTCCGGATGATCCCGGATTAGGGTTCTTATTCGAATGATTATCAACATTCGGATGAGATTTTTTGTTTTTCTTCCTTTTCAGATGATCGAAACGGCTTACGCTTTCCTCAAGAATATCACGATATTCTTTAGCTGCTGCTGATTCGTTTTCATCCGGTTGCAGGCTGCGCGGCTTATGTCCTTTTTTATTCATCCCGATAATTTCGTAGGCTCTTCTCGATGAAATTGTGACGGTGTTTGCCGCAAAATTTTTATCGGTCGAGTAGGTCATTTGATCTTTGAATACGTCTGTTTTGAAATGGAAATACGTGTTATCTTTTGCTTCGAGAGGAATTTCACGAGCGGGGAATTGACGTTGAGCTTCAACGTAAGCATCAATTTCGTAATTGAGGCAACATTTCAATTTGGCGCATTGACCGGCTAATTTTTGAGGATTCAGCGAGATATCCTGCAAACGAGCGGCTCCGGTTGATACGGAGACAAAACTTGAAATCCAGCCCGAACAGCAGAGTTCTCGACCGCAAGGTCCGATTCCGCCGATTCGTCCGGCTTCTTGGCGCGCTCCGATTTGCTTCATTTCGATACGGATATGGAATGCTTCGGCTAAATCTTTAATCAGTTGACGAAAATCGACACGCTCGTCGGCAATATAATAAAAAATCGCTTTGTTTCCGTCGCCTTGGTACTCAACATCGCCGATTTTCATTTGAAGACCTAAACCTTCGGCAATTCTGCGCGAGCGAATCATCGTTTCATGTTCTTTGGCTTTCGCTTCTTCGAATTTTTCCAGGTCGGTCGGTTTCGCTTTTCGGTAAATGCGCCGTATTTCCGCATCGGGACGAACGCGTGCCTTAACCATCTGAAGAAGCACTAATCTTCCGGTCATGGTAACCGTTCCGATATCGTGGCCCGGATTCGATTCGACCGCTACGACATCCCCTTTCGCCAAATCTAATTTGTTACTGTTCAGATAGTATCCTTTTCTTGTGTTTTTAAATTGCACTTCCACGTAATCGGTTGCTTGCACCGATTCGGGAATATCGCACAAGTAATCGTAATTATTCAGTTTATTGACATGCCTTTTGCAACAACCTCCCGGGTTCATGCGGCATTCTCCGGTATATATTCGATACTCCATAATTTTTTTTGCAAAGTTATTGTTTTTTTATTAAAACCGCCACTTTCATTGATAAATCGAAAAAAACCATGCGTGAATTAACATTCGATTCGATATGTTTTTCCGCAAGCGCAAATTCTTCCATTAATTCTATTACATTTTTTTCATTAATGTAAAGAGAAAATTTTTCGGAAAATCCGGTTTCTTCCGAATTCAAGTAATTGATTTCAGGCAAATTCAAACGATAAAGGAAATTTTCACGTATCATGTGTTGCGCATAAGCCAAAAAATACTTCTGATGTTCTCTCCCCAAGCCGGCAAAAGTTTCGGACAATGTTTTCATAATTTTTACATTACCTGTCCAACAATTCCGCATAACTGTCGTAAACAGTTCGAAGTACTGTTTGGTTTCCGCACCGGTATCAATTATTTTACGGGCTTTGAGGTAGTTGCCGTTGGCAAGATGAATAAAGTTTGCGCGTTCGGAATCATTTGTAATCATAGAGGAAAATACCGCATCCATATCTTCCGGACGGATAGGTGGAATCGGTAAACGTTGCGTTCGCGATTGAATAGTTCCCGTTATCTCTTCCGGATTTTCGGAAACCAAGAGAAAAATCGTGTTGAAAGGCGGTTCTTCAATCATTTTCAATAATTTATTGGAACATGACGTGTGCATTTTTTCCGGCAACCAGATAATCATGATTTTGTATTCAGATTCGTAAGCTTTTAAATTCAACTTACGAATAATCTCATCGCTTTCCCGTGAATAAATAATGCCTTGAGCGTTTTCTGCGCCGATAAAATTGAGCCAGGACGTCAGATTGAAATACGGATTTTGTAGAACGAATGTCCGCCATTCCGTCAGATAATCATCGCAAATTTCTTTTTTCTTTTTAGCATTATTATAGATTGGGAAAACAAAGTGCAAATCGGGATGCGACAATTTATTGTATTTGATGCAAGAGGGACAATGTCCGCAAGCATCTTCTTCGTTTCGGTTGCTGCAACTTAAATAGCGGGCGTATGCCAAAGCCAGAGCTATTTTTCCGACTCCTTCCGGGCCGCTCAATAAACGGGCATGAGGGATATAGCCGTCTTTCACCGACTGAATCAACTGTCGTTTGATTTCTTTTTGCCCGATAACATCTTTGAAAAACATAATTTATAATTCATAATTGAAATTAATAAATCGCTTCCGCAATCCGGCGGACACTTTCGGTAGCCATCAAGGTATAGAAATGCAGACTCGGGACACCGTGACGGATCAATTCTTTGCATTGTTCGATTGACCATTCGACGCCCACTTGTTTCACTTCCTCGTCGTTTTTACATTTTCGTATTTCAGAGGCGAGCGTTTCGGGAATGTCGGTGCGGAACACTTGCGGAAGAACCGTCAATTGATTTTGGAATACAATTGGTTTGATTCCCGGAATAATCGGAACGGTAATGCCTTTGTCGCGGCATCGTTCCGTGAAAGAAAAATACTTTTGATTATCGAAGAACATTTGCGTTACGGCATATTCTGCACCCATATCTGTTTTTTGCTTCAAAAACGCCAAATCGGATTCGAGATTGGGCGCTTCTTCGTGTTTTTCCGGATAGCAAGCGACTCCGTATGTAAAAGGTGTTCCCGGTTTTTCGAACGATGTTCCGTCGATGGATGTTCCTTGATTATAATTATTTACCTGTTCGATTAAATCGGTTGTATGTTCATGGCTTGCACCGGGAGGAAAAGTATCCGATTCCGATTTTTTATTATCGCCTCGAAGCAACAATAATTCATAGACACCCAGAAAATTCAAGTCAATCAAGGCATACTCTGTTTCTTCTTTGGAAAATCCCTTGCAAATAATATGCGGAACAGCCGTAATCTCGTATTGATGCTGAATGGCGGCGGCAATAGCCACTGTGCCGGGACGTTTGCGGACATTCACTTTTTTAATTCTTCCGTCTGCCGTTTCCTTGTAAAACGTTTCGCTGTGATGCGTTGTAATATTGATATATTTCGGGTCAAACTCCCTTAATTTATCGATGATATTACAAACTTTTTGAAAACTGTTTCCTTTCAAGGGCGGCAGTATTTCAAAAGAAAAAGCTGTTTTATTACTGTTATTTAATAATTCGATAATTTTCATTATATTATGTACATAGATTTGTACAAAGATAATATTATTTTTTTGTTGTAAAAAAACTTCATTACCTTTGTTCATAAAATTAAAGCATTATGGGAAATATCAACTGGGTCGATTTAACATTCGGCTATATAAAAACGGATTATAACGTCCGTTCGTACTACAGAGACGGGAAATGGAGTGACTTGGAAATTACTGATTCCGAGCAAGTAAATTTGCACATGGCAGCTACCTGTTTTCATTACGGGCAGGAAGCTTTTGAGGGTTTAAAAGCGTTTAAAGGGAAAGACGGTAAAGTTCGTATTTTCCGTATGCGGGAAAATGCTTTGCGAATGCAATCTTCTTCTCAGGGAATTTTGATGGCTGAAGTTCCGGTTGAATTATTTGAAAAAGCCGTAGTGGAAGCCATAAAGTTAAATACCCGATTTGTTCCGCCTTATGAAAGCGGCGCTTCTTTGTATATTCGACCGGTATTATTCGGCACATCCGCGCAAATCGGCGTAAAACCGGCTACGGAATATCTTTTTATTGTGTTCGTAACGCCGGTGGGAGCGTATTTTAAAACGGGGTTTAAGCCTTCTCCTTATGTAATTTTAAGAAAATACGACCGAGCAGCGCCTCAAGGCACCGGCACCATCAAGGTGGGAGGAAACTATGCCGCCAGTTTGGTTGCCGGCGAAATAGCGCATGAAAAGGGATATTCGGCGGTTTTGTACCTCGATTCCAAAGAGAAAAAATACATCGACGAATGCGGTCCCGCTAACTTTTTCGGAATAAGAAACAATACCTACATTACCCCGAAATCGGATTCGATTCTTCCTTCAATCACGAACAAGAGTTTGATGACTTTAGCTGAAGAAATCGGTATGAAAGTGGAGCGCCGACAAATTCCGATTGAAGAATTGGCAACTTTTGAAGAAGCCGGCGCCTGCGGAACGGCAGCGGTTATCAGTCCGGTTTCCCGGATTGATGATTTGGATGAAAATAAGTCGTATGTATTTTCGGAAGATGGCCAACCCGGTCCTGTCAGCCTGAAATTGTATAACAAATTAAGAGCAATTCAGTATGGCGACGAAGAAGATAAATTCGGTTGGATTACAATAATTGAATAGTGACAAGTAGCAAATGACAAATGAAAAACATGAATAGACGCAAATTTTTAAGTGTATCGGCTCTCGCAAGCGTGGGAGCAGTGGTTGTTCCTAAAATGACAATGGCATCACCGGTGCAAAATCCGGGAGCAAAAGAAAAATTTCCTACCCGGAAATTAGGCAAAACGGGAATGGAGATTCCTATCTTGAGCATGGGAGTTATGCGCGCGGATAATCCTGCTGTCGTACGTGCCGCCTACAATGCGGGCATCACTCATTTTGATACGGCAAACGGTTATCAAAAAGGAAGAAACGAAGAGATGTTGGGTGCTTTCTTCAAAGACAAAGATCGAAGTACATTTACGATTGCGACAAAAGGGAAAGCCAACCTCAACTCGGAAACTTTTGAAGCGGATTACGAGGAATTATTGAGCACAAGTCTTCGCCGCCTGCAAATGGATTATGTGGATATTTACTTTGTTCATGGCATTGAGAATGTGGAAGATTTTTCAAACCTCCGCATGATTAATGTATTAAAAAAATTCAAAGATTCGGGAAGGATAAGGCATATCGGATTTTCCACACATGCCAATAAACCGGAACAAATTGATGCAGCAATAAAAGCAGGTGTTTTCGAAGTATGTTTGATTAGCTATAATTTCAAATTGGATGTTCTTCCTCAACTGAATAAAGCTATACAGCGGGGAGTCGATGCCGGTATGGGCTTTATTGGTATGAAATCCATGGCGGGAGGAGTAGAGGATGCTGCCGGAAAAAAGAACGTGGATGGCGCCGCTTGCTTACGCTGGGTTTGGTCGAATCCGAATATTACCACCGCTATTCCGGGATTTACGAGTTTCGACTTGTTGGATAATTGTTTAGAAGCTGCTCGTCGTCCGAAATTGGATAAGAAAGACAAAAAATACTTGGCAGACATTAAGGAAAAGAATGAAGGCTTGTATTGTCAGAATTGCGAAAAATGCGTAAACGATTGCAGCAAACATCTTCCAATACCGACCATTATGCGCGCCTATATGTATAATTACGGCTACAAACAACCGTTATTATCCAAAGAAACATTGATGGAATTAGCTTTGAACAATTCAAATGTTTGTTCCGATTGTTCTTCTTGTACGGTAAAATGTCCTTCCGGATTTAAAGTATTGGATAAAATCGCTTCGATTACTCCGATAATCAATGTGTCTTCGCATTTTCTGACTTAAAATGAAACACTTACTTTTTTATATGATGATAAGCTTGTCTTGTTTTACGGGGCAAGCTTATTCGCAAACTCCACAACAGATACATGACGCTTTGCCGGAAGTACCCGGGTGGACGCTTTCTCCCGATATTGAAATTTTCAATCGCGATAATTTGTATGAACGCATCGACGGAGCAGCTCCGCTGTTTCTTGAAAACAATTTTCAAGAAATGACGAGTATGGTTTATACTCGGGGAGACGATTATATTACCATTCAGGCTTATCGTCATGCTACGCCGGAGGATGCTTTCGGTATGTATGCTTCCGAACGTTCGTCGGATATGGAACATTATCCCGATATCGGAGGTGAAGCGCAAGGCGACGAATACGGTTTATATTTCTTTGCAGGACCGGTCTATGTGAAAATGTCGGCAAACAATGCAGGAGAAGGAATAAGTCCTGCCATGAAAGCAATCGCCTCAGGATTAGTCAAAAAAACAGGATGGGAGAGTGCATATCCCTCCATTATCAGTGCTTTTCCAAAAGAAGGATCGATTCCATATTCGGCAGCTTATGTTACACAAAATTATATTGGACACGAATTTTTAAAACCTGCTTATACGGTTAATTACGAATTATTCGGAGAGAAATTCCAAGCCTTTGTCATTGATGCCGGAACGGTCGAAAATGCAAAACAAATCGTAAGCAGCTATTTTGAATTTACAAAGCAAAATGATCCGATAAACGAGGGCAATTTATTAATCAGGGACCGCTACAACGGTTCGATACCGATCGTTTGGAAAGGTCGTTACTTGATTGGCGCTTTCGACGAAAACGGAAGTGATTTCCCCAAAGAAATCTATGATTTTCTGAATCGGTTTGAAATGAAATAAGGAAGATAATCCATAATATACTCAATCTTCCCAAATTATTTTTTCCACAAATAGGATACGACCGAATAAGACGGGACATCATAACTGAAATGATTTTTCCCGTCGTCTAAAGTAATATTCTTATTCTCGGTTGTGTTATTCAATAGAACCACGGCGTAAGTGTCGTCCGGATTTTCAAAAGCGGAAAAAATAACTCCCGAGTCGGAATACCCCGTGGTTCCGATTCGTATTGCATCGGGCCGCACCACCGAAGAGAGATGTCCGATAATATAATAGTGAGAATTACGGGTAATGGTTTTATAATTTGAATGGTCGATATCGACGGCACCGTAGCAGGTTTGGCACCCTCCGTCGCGATTAGGTCCGCGATCGGTATCAAGCATCAGGTTCCAGACAATAACCGCTTTACACCAATTGTTGACAGTTCCTAAAGCCACTTCTTGCATATCATCCGGCAGGCGAACGGATAAATTTCTTCCGTCGTTCCAGGTGCCGATAGAGGTTTCGGTAAATACCAATTCCTTGTCGGGGTACTTGTTATGAACAATCAGCAATTCATTTTTGTTTCCACCGTAATTATGGTAAGCTGCTCCGACTACCACAGCATTGTCCACGCCCGAATCATAAATTTTTGCCGGATAGTCGCTCTCTGCCGAGATATTATCATAATTGTAGTTGTGATCGAACAGATAAACTTTCGTATCCAGTCCGGCTGCTTTCAATTTAGGCGTTAAGAAATTTTTTACAAAATCGCGTTGTTCCTGCCATCCCATATAAAGCGAAGCGGAATTGCCCCGATTCAGCGGCTCGTTTTGCGGCGTAACGGAATAGATAGTGATTCCTGCATTAGCAAAAGCTTGAATCCATTTCACAAAATACGTACCGTAATCGGAATAATAAGCCGGATTCAATTGTCCGCTCGTCCATGAATCAAAAGGCTTCAAATCTTTCAGGTTGTTCACTTTCATCCAGCGGGGACAAGTCCAGGGTGAACCCATAATTTTAACATTCGGATTTATTGCCAGAATTTCTTTCAGTATGGGAATGACATAATCATTTTCTTCCGAAGTCAATGCAAAATTTTCTATTCCTTTGGTATCGCAACAAGTGTATTCGCTTAACGAAAAATCGGAACAGCCGATGGAAATTCGGATATAGCTGTATCCCATTCCTTCGGTTACGGAAAATGTTTCCTTCAGAAACTTGTTTCGGTCGTCGGGAGTCATTTTCAGCAAGTTGTAAGCTGTGGAGCCGGTAACCGCCGCTCCAAAGCCATCCATGGTTTGAAACCTTTGCTTAGTATCGAGAGTAATGGTAGTTGGAGAGACATTTTGAATGTTGCTGAAATTCGTCGAATCTTTTCTAAAATCAGACGATCGATCTGCAGAGGTAACGTAAATCAGCACGTCACTTTTCGTTTTCGGCTCATCTCCTTTTCGGGAATCATTTTTATTGGTATGACCGCAAGCGGTCAGGCAATACGCTGCTAAGAAGATAAAATATACAATGGATTGTATTTTAAAAATTGATTTCATTTTACGGTATGTTATTTTAATAGTATTTACAATATTCGTATTTACAAAGAAATAATTTAATGGAGTAACGGTTTCAGCGAATCTTTTCGATGATAGCCAAAGCATTTTTACATGATTCGGTAATTTTTTCCCACGTCTTGGCGGCTATCACTTCTTTCGGGAAGAGATTGGATCCCATTCCCACGCAAGCAGCTCCCGCGTCGAACCAAGCTTTCAGATTGGCTTCTTCGGGTTTTACTCCACCGGTTATCATCAATAACGACCAAGGCATCGGGGCTTTTAAGCCTTTGACAAAATTCGGACCCAAAACATCGCCGGGAAATACTTTACACATATCGCAACCGGCTTCTTGAGCGAATCCCACCTCCGAGACCGAACCGCACCCCGGCATGTAAGGCACTAATCGACGATTGGCAACTTTAGCGATATCCGGATTGAATAACGGTCCGACAATAAAATTCGCTCCCGATTGAATATACAACGAAGCAGTCGGGGCATCGACAATCGAACCGACGCCCAAAATTATTCCGGGACATTCTTTTGCAGCAAACTTACTCAATTCTCCGAATACTTCGTGAGCAAATTCGCCCCGGTTGGTAAATTCAAAAGCTTTTATTCCACCCAGATAACAGGCTTTCACCACGTTTTTCGCCGTTTCGATGTCCGAATGATAAAACACCGGAACCATGCCGGTAGTTTTCATTGCTTCAAGTACTTGCAGTTTATTGTATTTTGCCATAGGATAATTTCAATTATGAATTATGAATTATGAATTATGGATTACAACATTTATAAGTTTTAGCGGCTGACTCTGCCCGATCCGTCGCCTTTCATCAATTGTTCCACTTCGGCGATAGTAACCAGATTAAAATCGCCGTATATCGTGTGCTTCAAGGCAGAAGCCGCTACGGCAAAATCCAATGCTTGTTGGTCGTTATCGGGAAAAGTGATTAAACCGTAAATCAAGCCGCCCATGAACGAATCGCCTCCGCCCACCCGGTCAACAATATGCGTTATATCATACCGCTTGGATTGATATAACTTTCCGTCGGCATACAAGCACCCGCCCCAAGTATTATGATTGGCGTTGATTGAACCGCGCAAAGTAATTATTACTTTTTTCGTTCGCGGAAAACGATTCATCAATTGTTTGCAAACCGATTCAAACGCAAGAGCATCCACTTCACCGTCGGTTTGGGCGACGTCGAATCCTTCGGGATAAATGCCGAAAACTTTTTCCGCATCTTCTTCGTTTCCCAAGATAACATCGCAACCTTCGACCAATGCAGGCATGATTTCGGAAGCGGTTTTGCCGTATTTCCAGAGATTTTTCCGGTAATTCAAATCACAAGAAACGGTTATTCCCAATTTGTTGGCAATCAGGATTGCTTCTAAGCAAGCATCGGCGGCTCCTTGCGAAAGTGCAGGTGTAATTCCGGTCCAATGAAACCATTGTGTATCTTGAAATATGCTTTTCCAATCGATCATTCCCGGTTGAATTTGGGCAATTGCCGAATAAGAGCGGTCATAAATCACTTTGGATGCGCGGGCAACAGCTCCGGTTTCTAAGAAATAAATTCCCATACGGTCGCCTCCGCGAAGAATATGTTGCGTACCGACATTATATTTCCGCAAATCGGAAATACACCGGTCGGCAATATCATTTTTGGGTAATCGGGTAACAAAATCTGTCGGAATCCCGTAATTAGCTAAGGAAACAGCCACATTGGCTTCTCCCCCGCCGAAAGATGCATCGAACCGGTCAGATTGGATAAAGCGCCGGTAATCGGGTGTTGCTAAGCGAAGCATTACTTCACCGAAAGTTACTGCTTTTTTCATCTGTACATAATTTGTTTTTTAAAGGTCAGATGGAATCCGCAACATGTTCATGCTCTTTGTTGCAATTTTTGCATGCGGATTTCATCTGTACATAATTTACAATATAGATGATTGCAAAAGTACTGTTTTTTTTTCTTCTTCGAAAACTTCTTTACAACCATATTTTAATTACCTTTGCTTAAATTTTGAAATAAACAGACAAAGAGCCGAATATATTACAACATTATTCAACTGTTCGTAGTTAGTATAGATGAATACAAAAAAGATAAAATTAAGTAAAAATTAAAAACAATTGTCATGTCGGAAAAGAGTATTAAAGGTACAAAAACCGAACAGAATTTATTAAAAGCATTTGCCGGAGAAAGTCAGGCAAGAAACCGTTACACTTTTTTTGCAAGCGTAGCGAAAAAAGAAGGATACGAGCAAATAGCAGCTATTTTCCTTGAAACAGCTGAACAGGAAAGAGAACACGCTAAGCGGTTTTTCAAATTTTTGGAAGGAGGACCGGTTGAGATAACAGTCGTTTATCCGGCGGGAATTATCGGAACGACCGCTCAAAATCTTTTAGCAGCCGCTGAAGGAGAATTGGAAGAATGGGATATTTTATATCCCGGATTTGCCGAGACAGCATCTGAAGAAGGCTTTCCAACAATTGCCGATGCCTTTGAAAAGATCGCAAAGGTGGAAGTTCAGCATGAAATCCGCTACAGGAAATTGTTGGCGAATGTTGAAGAGGGCACGGTATTCAAAAAATCGGAAGCTGTTGAATGGCAATGCCGCAATTGCGGTTATGTTCACATCGGCGTAAGCGCTCCTGAAACTTGCCCGGCTTGTATCCATCCGCAAGCCTTTTTTGAGGTGATGAAGAAGAACTATTAAAAGAATTATGAATTATAAATTATGAATTATCATGTCATTGCAAGCTTGATTTGCAATCATGTGATAATTCATAATTTATAATTCATAATCGGTTTTCACTGTTTCTCCATTTTTTCTTTCAACTCGGCCAATTCCGAAATGTCGCCTAAAGTTGTCTTTTCTATGGATGGTTGCTGCTGAACAGCATCTTCTTCTTTTTCTTTTTTAATCTTTCTGACTTTTTTATCCGAAGGAGCAGACATTGAAGCCGCTTCTTTTTCTTTCTTTGCTTCAGCTCGTTGTTCATCTTCGAAAATACGGCTGTGAGAAAGAATAATTCGTTTGGAATCCTTATTAAATTCGATTACTTTGAAATTCAATTTTTCGTCCGTTTGCGCCTGCGAACCATCTTCTTTTACCAAATGCTTGGGTGTGGCGAAACCTTCAACACCATAAGGAAGTGAAATAACGGCACCTTTATCCAGCGATTCGATGATAGTTCCTTCGTGAACGGAGCCAACGGTAAACAAAGTTTCGAATACATCCCATGGATTTTCTTCTAATTGTTTGTGACCTAAACTCAAACGACGATTTTCCTTATCAATTTCCAATACTTGGACATCAATGTCTGCGGCAATCGTGGTGAATTCGCTCGGATGTTTGATTTTCTTTGTCCAGGAAAGGTCGGAAATATGGATCAAACCTTCGACACCTTCTTCTATCTCGACAAATACACCGAAATTAGTGAAATTGCGAACTTTAGCGGTATGCTTGCTTCCGATTGCATATTTTAATTCGACATTTTCCCATGGATCGGGTCTCAATTGTTTAATACCCAACGACATTTTGCGTTCGTCGCGATCCAATGTCAAGATAACTGCTTCCACTTCATCACCCACTTTCATAAAGTCTTGAGCGATTCGTAAATGTTGTGTCCAACTCATTTCGGAAACGTGAATAAGCCCTTCAACTCCTTGAGCAATTTCGATGAATGCCCCGTAATCGGCCATTACGACCACTTTTCCTTTCACGACATCACCTATTTTCAGATTTTCATCCAAAGCATCCCACGGGTGCGGAGTCAATTGTTTCAAACCGAGTGCAATTCGTTTCTTTTCATCGTCAAAATCGAGAATAACCACATTGATTTTTTCATCCAACTTCACAACTTCTTCGGGATGAGTCACTCGTCCCCAGCTTAAATCGGTAATGTGAATCAATCCGTCCACGCCGCCCAGATCAATGAATACGCCGTAAGTCGTAATATTCTTAACTATGCCTTCCAATACCTGGCCTTTTTCCAATTTAGCGATAATATCTTTCTTTTGTTGTTCCAATTCAGCTTCGATAAGCGCTTTGTGCGAAACGACCACATTCTTGAATTCCTGGTTGATTTTAACCACTTTAAATTCCATTGTCTTATCAACAAACACATCGTAGTCGCGAATCGGCTTAACATCGATTTGCGAACCCGGTAAGAAGGCTTCAATACCGAATATATCGACGATCATACCGCCTTTGGTACGGCATTTTACGTAGCCTTTTACGATTTCGTCGTTTTCAAGCGCTGCATTGACTTTGTCCCATGAGCGGGTAGCACGTGCTTTTTTATGGGAAAGGAGTAATTGTCCTTTTTTATCTTCTTGACTTTCAATAAAAACTTCCACTTTATCCCCTACTTTTAACTCGGGATTGTATCGAAATTCCGTCATGGAAACCACTCCGTCGGATTTGTAACCGATGTTGATTACCACTTCTCTTTTATTGATGGATTGTACGGTGCCGATCACCACTTCGCGATCGTTGATTTTACTTAATGATTGATCGTAGGTTTCAACCAGCTTTTCTTTACTTACTTCGGTGTACGTTTCTCCCTTTTCGTATGCATCCCAATCAAAATTTTCAAGCATATTTGCCTTTTTTGATTTTATCGGCGCTTTTTTCTCGACGATAGGTTTTTCCTCTGCGGGCGTCTCGGGAGTTTGAGTTTCTTCGACCGGTTCTATTGCCGGCGCTTCCGGGACTTGGGTTTCTTCAACGGGTTCTTCTGCAATTGGGAGTTCCGGTACCGAATTTTCTTCAATCGGGGTTGTCATTTCGACCGAATTTTCTTCACCGGAAACATCAACCGGAGACTCCGCTTCTTGTACGGTTTCCGGATTGATCATTTCTTCTTTTTTCAGTTCTTCACTCATTTTTTATAAATAAATTTTTAATTAATAGTTAGACATTATGTTGTCATTGTTAAAACGGCAGCAAAGATACGTTATAAAATCTGATTTTCAATAAAGAATCCGTAACTTTCAGCAACATTGTATCTCGCTCATCGGCGACTTTTTTCTATAAATTCTTAATTGGTAGTATTTTATTTATCTATTCTTTAAGAAGGTACAGAGTTACGAAGAGAAAATGTTCGACAATTCAAATTGTTCCGGGAAAGTTCTGAATTTTTACAACATCGGGTTTACGAGATTTGAAAATCTATCAACAACTTCTGTTAGTTTTTGAGGTAAAATTCTTAAAACATTTTCAACAATGTTATCGGGAATGTTTTCATAAAATGCCTCTGCTATTCCACCTGCAATACAGGCGATTGTGTCGCTGTCGCCGCCTAATGATATTGCCAGTCGAATGGCATTTTCAAAATCCTTACTTTCCAAAAAGGCAATAATTGCTTCGGGTACGGAGCCTTGACAACTGACATCAAAAACATAATCCGGTCTTATTTCATCAACCTTTCTTTCAAGGTCATAATGAAATGTGTCGGTAACGTAATTTTTGATTTCCGGTTTACTTTTCCCGTTTCTTGCCAGCCAAATGCAAGCGGCAACCGCTTGAGCTCCTTTTATTCCTTCGGGATGATTATGAGTACATTCGGCACTTTTTTTTGCTTCTTCAAGCGTTTGTTCCAATGTTTCGAAAAACCAACCGATCGGACTTACCCGCATTGCCGATCCATTTCCCCAGCTATTATACGGAGTCGGATTATTTGTATTCATCCAAGCTCTAAATTTACTTCCATAGCCCGCATCAGGATATTGACGGGCAAAATTTTGATAAGATTGGACATAATCGATTTGATTTACTAATTTGTCCATTGTGGCAATTGTAAGAACGCTGTCATCCGTACAACGAGATTTGGGACCAAACAAATCAAAATCAATCGTTTTGATATTATTCCATTCATAGACCGAACCAATGATATCGCCTGCTATCGCTCCGATGATGTATTTCTTATTTGACATTTTTATAATTCATTCAGGTTATTTCTACTTTAACACATTAAAATTTGCTTATCAAAAGCGTCATTTATATCTCTTTGCCTTCGGCAATGCCGTTCAAACATTTGGTCAATCATATCCGCCTCCGTCATTTGCTTATACAG
>Ga0123354_10000154_pt1 | contig 54453 bp, 22 predicted proteins | sample TergutLab28metaG_2_FD_97872 | JGI IMG/M metagenome (GOLD analysis project Ga0123354, IMG submission 97872) | Labiotermes labralis P4 segment gut microbial communities from Petit-Saut dam, French Guiana - Lab288 P4 | ecosystem: Host-associated > Arthropoda: Insects > Digestive system > Gut ... | reverse complement strand
TGTATGACATATACCATTGTTGTGTGTACAGTGTAGAACTCCTGATGATGGTCAGAGGAACTGTCCGAAACATGTAGAGTTTTATTCCAAAAATAAATTGGAGAAATGATTGCATCTGGTTGGTTTATTATAAGAATTTGTCACGATGCACGGTCACCTGAACGTCAAATGCACTTTCTTTTCAAATAAGTATGCACGAGGTGAAAATGTGTTCTCCACAGTATTGTTTACTGTACCGGTGTTCTTAGTTTTAAGTTTTCAAGCCCCTTCAGAGCTTCCGAAAACAAAAAACAGCGAAGTTGCTATTAACGAACCACCACGGGGCTCCGTGAATGGACCGGTGGTCCATTCATGGAACCGTGAATGCTGTTTCAGTTTTCCAGAACTGTATAAACTGTTCCGGCTGTTATTTAAGTGTTAACGATTCCACATCTGTGTTTACTGCCTTTTTTATAATTGTGTGCAACCAACACAGAGTTTCGAGCGAAAATCTTGTAGTCATGCAAGCCCACTGAGTGATAAATTGTCGGCTTCTATTGTAAGGTGCCAAAACCTGTTAAATATGGGTGGTGTGGCTGAAAATATGTAAATAGCTCTTGAATCCCTTAGAAAAGGCGATATCGGTTTAAAAGCAGCATCACGTGTCCTGTCCTCTTCGAAAAGATGCCTGCAGAGACACGTAGTTGGGAAAAACTATATTGCAGTGGAAAACATTCAAGTTATTGCCGAAGAGGAATTGGTTAACCCTTTTTACAATTTGGGGCAATATGTGTTATGTATAACCATCACTGATACACGAATCCTGGCATAAGTTGCTGAATTAAATAATTTTTCACACACACCTAATATGTACAGATACCGATGGAAGGAAAAGGTATTGTGAATCCACGAAAGGACACTCACAAGTAATTCTTAGGCAGCCACATTCTAAACACAGTCCAGAGCAGCAGGTTTCACTAAAGATATTTAAGTGAACTCTGCAGTTTGCTTGAAAACTGTTGAACATGAAGTTAATGCTATTAGAATCTATGTGAATGATGTAGATGAAACTGCCGTAACAGCATTTTACAAGATAACCGGAAGAGCGATATGGAGAAATGTAACATCGCACGTTTGGTCAAGTTGAAGTGCAAAGAGAGGAACCAATAAAATTGTCTGATGTTTCCAGCACTGCTGGTTGCTGTGCGTCTCCTGTGGTTATATACAAAAAGACAAGATCATGTGAAGACTTAAAACATGGGGCACCGCCGGGATTTTTTTTTTTTATTAAACTCAGAGAGCATTTATCTAAGCAAAGAATATAGTTTTACAAAATACAATACATTACTGCGCGCATAAAACTGTATTTTCCTATATTATGCTGACGGTCCGTTGATGTCAACAGTGTGGTTCATTCATGGGATTCTAGTGTTATGTGTGTGCCAGATGCAAAGTTAAATAAAGTACTTTTTTTAAGAACAGTTGTCGATGATTTAGATTCGCGAAATTTGGTTGACTGATAGAGAACAGAGTACAGTATTTAAAGCAATATTTGTTGTCCTTCTATGCGCAACACATTCGTTTTATTTTAGCCATTAATGCTAAACTGGTTAATCGAAGGTAACCTTACCCTAAGGTGTATTACTCCGTGATGATGGCGGTCGACCGCCGAAACATGTAGGAGGGCATATCGTATGTATGTATTTTACGTGTTTTGTATGTGGAAGTTGTTGGATTTTTAATAATAAGAAGTAAAATGGGTTGCATGGAATGCACAGTACCAAAGTACGTTATGTGGAGATCACGTCCTTCGGTCTGCCCGCCGTCAGTCTTGGACATTAGTATCAGCTATTAGACGGTTCGTCGGATTTTTATGAAATTTGTTATAGGTCTTTGAAAAAATTAACTGGCATGTGCGAGTTTCATGAAAATCGTTTTAGTGACTGCCATGCTTTACATAAGGGCTTAAACGAGCTGTACTTGTACTGTCCATATTTTTTGTTACCGGTTTAAGAATGATTTTGCATAACGCGGCTATGTATAACACCGTCTAATAATACTAAATATCATGTAAGTCGATGCAGTGAGAGACATTATTTTGCATCATTGCGTAAATGAAGTTTTACCCTATTTTCTACATTTTTCAACCGATGTGGAAAACATTTGGTACAAGAGTTGTCCACAAGAATTATTTGGTGATTCTGAGTTTCGTGAAAATGCGTGCATACTTTATTTAGGGGCATAAGTAAATTTCTGTCCATGCTTTGCACATTTTTTTGTACAGTTCTGACGAAATTCGGTATTAAAATCTGTACATAGAGCTGTTGAAAATTTATGTTTTGTAAAAATCGGCTCAGGGAGGGGCGGTATTTCTATTATTGGTGCAAACGAAATTACGCCTACGTGTGCACCTTAAGACCGTGTGACATTTTGAAAGTAAAGAACGCATTGGTAAAATTTGTATACTACGTCACGAATTGCATGACGTGCATTCCAGCTAGAGACGGAGGACAGGAAGACCGAAGTCAGAACTGAAAGGTGGTAGGCATTTTCCTAATTAATGTGCTCTGAATTTCTACGTCAGTGTAATGAATGGACCATTGTTAATTGTTTTACTGTCCGTATTCCAGAATCAATTAAATGCGCGTGCATTATATATATATATATATGTATACTGGAAATCGCCAGAGTTGATCAGACATTGCCAACGAAACGATAGTGGAGTGAGATGATCAACTCACGGTGTATAGAAGTCGCTTTCAGTGGCATCTCATACTTGAATGTAGGGGCTGTGTTGAATGTTGAAGTAATTACATTGGCTGCTTGACCAAGGCGGAATAATTGGGGTGTGACTAGAAGTGAAACCGCACGATAACACCGCAAGGTTTATGTTAGTATTAAGGTTCGTTTCTGTAGCCTTATTCGTTATTTGTTGGTGAAAAGGAAAATGACGTTGATAGCGTGTTCAGAACGAAGACCTCACAGTTCTTTGTTTTGTTAAATTTGGATTTGTGTACATTTAAATGCGAAGCAGAGGAAGGAAGAAGAGGAACAAAATGTTAGTCGGAAAATTTGAGAGTACCTACGTACTGAAATTCGAGAGTTATATTTAGAATGGCTCTTACTGAAGTAGAGCGTGAGGGTGCGTTATCTCGCTCAGAATAGGTCTAGTATTGGGTTTTTCTGAACACAGTGATGAGACTCATGATGCGATAAAAGGCTGGAAATGTGTTGACGGACTGAGCAACTGTTAGCTTCTGTGGAACAAATCTGCTTCATGGAGTTTGTTAAATTGAAGTTACGAAATGTGAGTAATTGCACTTTTCCACACTTACAGACTGTGGATCCTGAAAACAGAGCTGCAGACTAGGGACGTAGGATGTTTTAACGTGCAACAGTTCTGAATTCTTGATCTGAATCTCAGAACAGTGATTTTTTCCTATACAACATTAAGCTATTGTCTTTTGTAACCAAGACGAAGTGTGTGTACTGTATGGAACGAACTGAATATTTACGTACATGTCAGATAAACTTTTATCTACCAAGGGTTAATTATTACTACCCGCTGTTCTGGAATTCGTGTTTCCTGCTGTACATGTGGCTGCACTGTTGAATGCGGTTTGCTTCTGCAGGGATGCAGAATCATAAGTAACGGGTTTGAAAAATTGCTTAACGGGAAGTTTCTTTTTGTATCCCTTTTCTTCTTTGTATTCTTCTTCTTCTGTTCTTCTTTATCATCGTTATTCTTATAGTCCACTACAGTGTTTTTCTTATCCTGCTCTGTTTTCTGAGGTACGCGGTGGCGCAGTTGGTTGAGACACTGAGCTGCAAGCCGGAAGGTCGCGGGTTCGTTGGGATTTTTCATTTACTTAATCCTTCCAGCCGCACTTCTGCCCTGGAGTCGACCCAGCCACTAACAGAAATGAGTACCAGTGGTATCTTCTGGGGGGTAAAGGTGCCCATGTACAGGGCTGATAACCTTACCACCTTCATGTACCGACTGTCCTGTAGTTCTGGGATCCTCAACCTCCTGGAGCGCTCAGGGCCTCTCCAGGCCAGCAAAGGGATGATTTTACCTCTACTCTGTTTTTTATATCTCTGCCCACATTATCTCTCCATGTTCACAGACCCAACAAACAGACCTAGGTTACTTTTAATACCATGACTTTGTTATTATGGTGGATTCCCCCGAGCGTTTCACTCATTCCAGTACCAGAAACAGAGCTGGCCTCTTTGTAAACAACTGTTTGCCTGCCTGCCTCTCTGCCTGCGTGTCATCTTCTTTCTTTCCTTCATTTCCCTGATGTCGCGGCTCTACATTTAGAACGAACCATACAAAGAACGAGCACGTGCTTGTGCTTGAAGATGGCAGAGATCTGAAGATCATCACACAACAAACTTACAAAGCGGCAGGCCCACGGGTACAGACAGAGCCACCAAAGAGCAAGTTAGAAAGCGTTCGTATAACGTAACACAGACGCTTTCGTATCTTCACTTCCTGGACCCTTCTCAGTTGGTCATACCTATTTAATCCACTATGGCGTCACACTTGTAGACTTGCTATAAAATGTCACTGCTGTTTAAAGTTGTACATCTTCTATGCTGGTGTCAAGTGCACACTAATCTTCACTTTCAGTTCGTTGCACAATATCTGTTATTCAATACTACTACTACTACTACTACCACCACCACCACCACCACCACTACAACAACAACAACTACTAATAATAATACTACTACTACATGTTTTGGCCACAGGATTTGGCCGTCTTCAGAGACCTACATACTTCATAGATGTACACAAAGTACACTAAAAGACTTTCAACGCATACTATCAAAGATGCAGGTTTCAACGTTGCTTGTCCATGGAATTCAGTGAAGGCAAAACTGTGCGCCAAGCATGGAGGAAATTGTGGCCAGCTGTAATGACTTCTGAGGGTGCTCCGAACGAAGAAGACTTCGAGGGATTTAATGTTCGCAATAAAGACACAGTTCATGAAATGGTATCGATGTTTGAAACACTGGACCCATGGAACCCTGAATGTGAAGTAAGTCAGGTAGATGTGGAAGAGTGGATGCAGGTTAAGGGATTGTAGTGTCAAGTACCGTAACTGATGAAGATTTAATTAATGCTCTTATGAACTCAGACCCTGAAACTAAAATTCTTGGTAACTCATCTTCAGACGAAGAAGTCGCCAGAGAGAAAATTTCTTGGGCTAAAGCTGCCGACGCGTATTGTGCACTTCTGAAGTTTGTCAAAAGCTGGCCATGTTACTCGGCACAGGAAGTAACGCAGCTACATATTTTGCATTCCACTTTTCTGCAGAAACAAAAAGAATGCACCAAGCAAGCAGACATTCGCCAGATGTTCCAGCAAACCTGTAAGTCCCACACGGGTCTCCAGTATTTTCCAGAGCAAAAGCAGTGATGAGGGCGGGTGGATTGTAAGCATCCGTGGGGAAAGTAGCGGCATTGGATGGTGGTATGTGAGTGCAGAAGAGACATAATGGACTGTTGTTAACTCTTTCTAACAACAAGTAAAGTTTAAGTTTGTATTATATTATTTAAGTTGATCAAGAAAGACGATTTACGAGGTAAAATCACGTTAGTGAACATTGAAGATGGCGACACCACAATGTGTGTATAATTCAGTGAAGTGAATGAAGTATTGCACGATGATTAAGGAAGTTAAATATTGACGTTTTATTTACATTATGTGTGGAACTTGTTACGTTAAGTAGTGATGGAAGGGAAATTGAAAGGGCAGCAAGTAAACCGGGACAGGACATAATGTAACAAAATGGGTTAGGTCTGTCCATGAGGGTACTAGATATACTGCGATACCCATTAGGCATAACTTCTGATATCCGGAAAATTGCGATATCCGGCAACCCCTTTCCCGGAGATGCCGGATAAAACTGTTTTTACTGTGGTTTGGAAATTTAATCATGGATGTAAGGATAATATTAATCGTACCTTTCCATTTGTGGCCAGGTTTTCCTATAATGTTCCCCATCCGGTACCTTGAATTCATGTTTCATGCATACTGAGTGTGCCCTTCTACCCCTTTCATGCCTGTATTTAATTCATGGACCATACTCGTTTTTGAGAAGCTGTTAGACACAAAGCTCGTTAGAAATTCTGGGAATTTTATAGATCCCAAAGGTTCATTACCGGTGCCTGTTTTAAAAGTATTTGTAAATTATTACTCTGATTATAGAAAGCATAGATAAGTGAATTAATGCTGTTTAGAAAATAATCAATTGAAACTGACAAGTGCACCAGAGGTCAAAACCTACATGTTAGTGAATTTTAAAACTGGTGGCACAGATAGTTATCACAGTTCTGTGAAAAAGTAAAAGAATCAGGCCCTTTTTATAACTGCAGGCATTAGTTAGTCCATAGCACCTGAATGTTTGATGGTGATTTGACAGACAGTTGGCAGTGTGACATGCCTGATGCAGGTTCATTCTTCATTTGTTTTTGGTAGCCATTTTGAGTGTGAGCTGATGCTGTTGTCCAAGCGATTCTATACTTCCAGACTCTTGTATATTCGTAACCCATTATATTGTGTCTTCTCATGATGATACTTTTGATCATGATGTCAAAAATAATGAGAGCTTGTGTCCAGGTTTATGGTATTGTAACGTGTATGGTCCTACAAGTATGGATTGCCAGGTTTTATAGTATGACAAAATCTTATCCTGCTCCTCATTTTTTTTTTGAATGTGGTTTCTGTTTTTATGGCTTGAGCCATAAAAGCCAAGATTCTTTTTGTCACAATATCAAGAGAGTATCTTCCTACAATGTCCTGCTGGGGGAGCAGTAGTCTGCGAGCAGAAATGATGAAAATGGCATTATGTCTGGGCAGAAGAGTGCTTTAAGTGCCAAGCCATCTTTTACTTGTAGGAATTGTTTGACATTGTCCACTTGTACTACAAAATTTATACAAAAACGTACACTTGCACACACACAAAAATACATATACACAATGTGTATATGTAGTAGAATCAGCAACCACATAAGCACAAGCAACAAGAAGATGAAAATAAATAACTGCATACCAAACATTTTTTGAGAATGTATGTTAAATTCACCTGTCTACTTGACTTCTTATATTTATATCTCTGCAAAACAAAATATCAATAATCACTGGAAATATCTCACACCATTTGCAAAATCAAATGGTTTGTACTGGACAGCACATCTTCATTCATTAGGATGTAAATGTTAATTTTAATTTATCCAATTTATGTCAGCTTATGGTTTTTAATTGTTTACTATTTTATATATTTTGTAATTCATGCCATTCCATGTTAGAACTCCTTTAACATACTCGTATTATTATTAAAATATTTGAGAATGAATACATAAATGAGATGACTGAACAAACAGTATAATAGTACAGTTTAAGATCATAATTTTCTTTGCTTATTTTCAGACAAATATGATAAGCCTGGAAGCCTTACCAAAAATAATTGACACCACTCAGTTGACATCAGACTTGGAAGGCACACTTCACTATGACCACTCTCAGTGGATTGATATGAGATTGGTATGTGGCATTGCTTCATATAGTAGCAGGATAAAAAGTGTTTAAAAGAATTGGAAATTGCATTAAATAACAAAGTACTAAAATTTATTTAAAGTTAAAAAAAAAGCATTTAAAGTTGTCAGTTATTTGTAATACGTAATCCTAAGAGTTTTCCTGTCAAAGATATCTGAAACATTCATAATTTGAAGGAATGGAGAAATAAGCTTAGGCTTGTGAACATTGCATGATACAGTAGAGGTGGGGGTGGGGTGGGGAATATCCTTCCATGCTAGACATCCCTGTTGACAATTATTATATGTAATTTTATAGCTGACTTAATAACGTATGTTTCTCTTGCAGAAGAAATGTGTATTAAAAGTTTTGTTAGGAAGGCAGTTTGGAATTTGAGTCAGTAAGAAAAGAATCTTTTTGAAAGCAAGAATATGGAAAGATTTTGTCAGAAAGACAATGCTAAATGTTATTTGTTTATTACATTGGGCAGCGAAATTGTTTGGTCATCTTACAATGTTATGGTTGTGCAAAGTGAGCATTGAATTGAAATTTTGTTTTTGATTTTTTGTAGTGGAACTGTGAGAAACAGTATCTGTTCACGAATTTGCTCACCATACTGTACAGACTTTTGCCGTTCTTATGTGTGTACTATTTTTTTAAAATAACTTTTGATTATTTGCCATTTTGCATTGTACGAAGGTGGAGTTCTATGTAATTTTAATGCATTTCACAAATACGGTATAAGTTATTTTTAACTGAAGTTATCATGTTGCTTGTAATAAGGCTTTGGAAGACTTCGTATGGCAAGCTGCAGATCTCCTAGACCGCTTGGATGACCTCCAGGAGGACCTGAGCAGGAACGACTTTGCAGACGATGTGGCAGGTGCTAAGCATAGTATTGACCTGCATTCTGAAATGAAGAAGAAAATTATGAAGGCTCCAGTAGAGGATATTGACCATATTGGTCAGCGACTACTTCAGAGGTTTGTGTGAAGCATTTCTGGTAATTGAAATGCACAAAATTTTGGTCAGGAAACTTAAAGGGCAATCTAGGTAGAGATGGGTGGACAGTGTTACAAGAGATTATGGAAGTTGTGTGGGGGTACGGATTGGAGTGTCTTGACCAAATTTAGGTCCCATATGCAGGTTCTTGTGAATTTGTAAATACTCTAGTGAACCTTCAGGTTCCATAAAAGCCTGGGATACTTTAACTTTCTGAGTGACTGTCAGCTTCTCAGTATTGACTCTGCTTAATGTAGTTACTTATTGGTGTTGTCTGTAAAATTTAATCGAAGTTCATAACCTTAGAAAGCACAGTTGGGTCACCATATGACGCAGTTTAGAATAACCTGTATCGTGCCCTTGTGCAGGATTGTGTTAGAGTGTTCTCAACTGGTTTTCACTTAGTGTTCACTCATTGTTATTGAAGTCACTTCGGCAGTTCTTGTTTTTAGGTCCTTTATGTGAATTTTGTATGTGGGTCATGTATGAATCAACTGCAATCACAAGCTAGAAAGGGGGGTGGTGGTGCAGCCACCATGCGGCTGGTAGAGTTAGTGTGGAGGGAGCGATAAAATGGGCAGTAAATGAATATTTTAAATAAAAAAAAAGAGATTTTATGTGCTCAACACACTGTAGATCATTAAACCAATTATCAGGAAATTCAATAAATGAGTGATTTTTTAATTCATAATTTCTGTTAGGGGTGGCCTTTTTGATTACTCACCCTGAATGCCAAAAGGCAGACTATGCCACTGCCCACACCCATGTGTATGCGTGCATGTGTATACATTATGGATTCTCCTTTAAAAAACATACATATATATGATTTTGGCAATAACTGTTTATTGAACATACAACAACAGGGCTGTTAACACAGAATCACTTGTTTTAATTTTTGTATTATGTGAGCAACTGAAATAATTGTTCCTAAGATATTCCGAATTTTTCTCTGAATTCCCATTCATCTCATAGTATGTCATATAACCATCTGGGACCTAGCTTAACTTCATTTGGAATTGCTTGTTCTAATATGTACTGGCAACCACAAACTTCCATTCATCGCCTTTTGTTTCCTTTTTTGCTCTTTGCGCTGGCCTCTTGCAGCATACAGAATTTAAACTCATGACTGTTTAAAGTTTCAGACCAATGAACTTTGAGGAAACTGAAATTTCAGGCATGAGGCTGAGAACACATAACACTTCTAGTATTAATCACTTCATGAAATTATTATGTTAATATTAAAATGCCAGATTTCAGGCTTTTGCCACTGTGTAGTTGAGATCGTTTCTCTGGGTTTTGCACAGCATTGATCAACAGTTGGTTCCTGATGTTTCAGAACAGCATTCAGTCTCACCTTCAAGGGTCAAGATATCCAAGTCAAGGTCTTTTATACTGGAGGTTGGGACTTATACATGTGCTGAAACATTAGTAATGTATTAACGCACACTGTGCATCAACCCAGAAGAGTGATTATATTACTGTTTATATGGTTACCTAATTGTTGCCAATATTTTTGTGAATTTTATTTTTGTGGCATTTACTGCATATTCCTAAACATATTTCTATCATGGCCTTCTTTGAGTCATGTATATGCAAATGCTGTGAAAGAGTTCAAGATTGCATTGTAATCTATTGTCATTAGAGATTTTATATTGGAGCCCTGTCACTTTCTGGGGGATGATGTGGGGAAGTACTACACTGCTGGTGTGGTAATGGATCTTATCTGACATATCTGAGCATGTGTTCAAAGAATTTTTGTGTTTTGTAAGATGATTTCAGTCTATTTGTAGGCACAAGATAGTAGGATCTTATGTTTATGGTACGTGTATGAATATTACATTTAATAATAATTTATATTTATTAATGAAATATGCTGTAGTCTTTTAAGTTTGTAGTGTACATGATAGTAACAAATGTGTGAAGATTATAGTATTAAGTAATAAACGTCTGCTGAATAATGAACATTTCACTGGCCAAGACTGTATCATAAGATCCGCACATGAATTAAAGTCTGCTGTTCCCGTGGATTTATCCAGATCTTTATCTATTTTTAAATTTAATGTGATAGCCCTCTATGCCATAGCCAATTTGTTCTGTGGAAACTCCGTTATATGAAAAGAAATTTCACATATCTTGTGGTTATGTAACGTGTCTTAGTTTGAGATATTATTTCTGCATTTGTTTCTCACTTCGTCTAGTATTTGTGACTAAAGTGATCTCTCATACTTTAAAACTGGGACTCAGGAGTAATGGATAAAAATTATATCATGCTGTCTCTTAATTATGAGATTAAAAGCTGAATGGTTTACGTATACTCTGACAAATGTCCATGAACCAACAAATGAAAAAAACGGAAGAGATAAAAGAAGAATTTTACAATTTATTAGAGCAAAATATAAATGAAATAACTAGGTCGGACATTAAAATAATACTTGGAGATTTTATTGCAAAAGTTGGTAAAGAAAGCATATACAAACCCAACATTGGCAATGAAAGTTTACATAGTGAAACTAACAACAACGGAATAAAAATTATTCATTTTGCTATATCTAAAGGTTTAAATGTAAGAAATACAACATTTCCACATAAAGATATTCACAAAAGAGACATGGTATTCAGCAGATGGCAGGACAGCGAACCAAATAGATCACGTTTTAATTAGTAATAGATTCAGGAGTGCAATAACAGACATCAGAACACTAAGGGGACCTTACATTGGATCAGATCACAACTTACTGAAGATAAATTTTAAAGTGAAATTAAGGGTAAAAACTGGAAACAAGTATAATGAGAAAAGAAAAATGGTGAATATTTTTCAAAATCCAAAGTGGAAAGAAGAATATGCTATAGAAATTAATAAAAAGTTTAAAATACTGGAAAACTTGGGCGATAAAGATAGTATTGACAATAATATTAATGAAAAATGGGAAAACATTAAAACAATAATCAAGCAAACCAAACTGCACCTTGTAGAAAAGGGTGAAGGCACAGAAACATTTAAAAATAAATGGTGCGATGAGGAATGCAAATTTTCAATAGAAGAAATGAAGAAAACAAGAGAAAAGTGGTTGATAAAAGGAAGAAGGGCGAAGGAAGAGCAGGAGGATCACCATAAAAGGAAAGAAACTCACAAAATAATTGGGAATGAGAAAAGACATAAATGAAAAATGTAATAGAATCAATAGAAGAAGATCAGAAGCATAATAACGCAAGGAAAATGTATCAAACAGTAAAGCAATTTAAAAAAGGATATCGGCATAAATTTGGCATAATTAGGAACAAAAAAAGAGAATTGGTGATGAATACAAAGGAGAAAGCGGAAATGTGGAAAGAATATTTTGACAAATTACTGAACACAGAAGAACCAAGGGAATTAATTAAAAAAGGAAATAAAGAAATTAGTGGAGTTGCAGTAGAAGAACTTATTATAGAAGATGTAAAAAAGGAAATAAGAAACTTAAAAAATGATAAGACGGCTGGAACTGATGGAATACATCCAGAATTAATAAAATAGGGAGGAAATAAATTACTGAATAGATTGTATGAACTTGTAAGACAAATCTGGGAGGAGAAAAGGATACCTGAAGAATGGAAAGAAACAATAATAGTTCCTGTACTCAAAAGAGAGACAGAGATAGGTGTGAGAATTACAGGGGAATAGCAATGGGGAAATGCAGCTTAGAGAATTTTGTTGAATATAATATTGGGTAAAATTAAACCATATATTAAAAAAGTTTTTGGGGACTATCAGAATGGATTTAGAGATGGAAGATCTGTAATTGACAACATATTTGCATTGAAAATAATAAACGAGAAACTTTGGGAGTTTAATCAGAGTGTACCGTATTTACTTATTGATTTTCGAAAGGCATATGACTGTATACATAGAGATTCACTATGGAAATGTAAGAAAGAATTTAAAATTCCTACTAAACTAATAAATGTGTGTAAAACATGTGTAAAAAAGACAAGAAGTGCAGTTAGAATAGAAGGAACATTGTCATCTTTTTTTGAAAATAAAGCAGGCCTGGAACAGGGTGACCCTTTATCATCAATATTATTTAATTTGGCATTACAAAAAGTGATATGTAGCATAAAAATGGTTCCTAGTGGTATAAAGATTGGTAAAGAACAATTGAATATATTAGTATATGCAGATGACATTGCATTAATTGGAAAAAATGAAATAGAAATAAGAAAACTTTTTGTGGAAATGAAAAACATTGCCAGAAAGTTCGGACTACAGATAAACCAAGAAAAGACAAAATATGTAATAGTGGAAAGGAAAAACAGTTTAAAGAAAAATAAAATAGGACATTTGAAATTAAAAAATTACAAATTTGAAAGAGAGGAAAATTTTAAATATTTAGGGGTTATACTTAATGAAGGTAACAATAACCAAATAGACTTGCAAGAAAGAATAAACAATGCTAACAAAACATATTTTATGCTACAAAAATTTTTTAAGAATAAAAACATATCAAAGAAACTAAAATTAAGACTAAAGAACACAGCAATACACAAAATGTTAACATATGTATCAGAAACTGGGACACTAACAGAGAGAGACAGAAAGCAATTGAACATTTTTTAAAGGAAACTGTATAGAAGAATTTTAGGCCCAGTATATGCAGTGATAAAGAAAATTGGAGGATATTAACCAATTAAGAAATTTATGCAAGAGTTAAAAAACCTAATATAATAGAGACAATAAGGTTAAATAGATTATGTTGGTTTGGGCATTTACAGAGAATGGAAGAAAATAGAATTCCCAAAAGAGTATTATATATGAATTTGGGACCAACAGGATTGAAAGGTGGACCCAGAAATAGATGGCAAGATGAGATGAGAGAGGATGGACGAATAGTTGGTGGAGAAGGGTGGCAGGAAAAAGTACATGTACATCATTATGAGCTATATATGACATACAACATCACAAGTAGCTAAATCTTTTATTAGTTCAATGACTTTACCGTCTTCAAATTGTAGTCATCACGTATGAAAAGTATTCAGAACTGCAGTCCAATAATTTACACTGACAAGGCATACATACGTGCTGGAGACACACAGTGACATGCCTGGTATGCCAGCACAGTTGAGTCTACATGGGTTGTTTCAAAGGGTAAGCTCTAATTTTCTGTGCTGGTAATAAAATGGATTAGTTCCGTATGGTGCTGTAACATTTAAATCTTGTTAGAATTCTGTTTGTCATCATGATGACATGAAAGTTTTTAATTAAGGGATATCATTGAAGTTGAACTCGCCTTCATTCATATCAAATGAAGCCTGTCACAAAATTTTGCCCAACACAGCATAACGATTTCTTCCATTTGAAATTGCATGTTTAGAAATGTATGTTTTGCACTAGGTTATTATGTTGTAGCTAGTATTTCCAATCGACCCTCTCCTTTGGCAGTGCTGATGCTGCTGCTTTTGTGCTTTCTTATCTGAAATGTGCCAGCACCCCCTCACTAAGCTTTATGCTAGACCTTGAAAGGAAGTATGAGTAATGGAGGTGCAGATGTTTGAACTGCAGTAAAAACCACGAAGACATTCACATTTAATTTTTTATATTATTTATTGTAAACAGTTTACTTCTCTGCACAAATTAGTTAAGTTTAGTGTGGAGGGGGTTGTGGAGGCATGCAACACACCCAATATCTTAGGGGTTTTTTTATGGTAACCCATTCCCTTATGTTTCACCTCCATTGTTTAATTCCATTACAGTGCTTCTTTGTGTCTGTACTTGTTTTATCACAACAGAGTTTGAGGCATGTACAAGCACTAGATTTCTGCAGTGTGAAGGAAGGGGTTATCTTCATTTCTCTTCCCTTTGCTTCATATTCCAAACTGTTAAAATGGTTATCATATAGGCCCCAATAAGTAAATATGTTCGGCCCTCAGTTTAACATTTGTCCTGACTTTTGATGGGTTACAAAAATAAGTATATTGTATAAATGCAGTATTTAAGCTAGAGACACTTATTCTTTCTCCTCCTGAGATTAACTTCCTGTTATATTGTCTCCAGATTATCAGGTGACTCAAATAGTGGCTATGACTCTGGCTACTCGGGACGGGACAGTGAAGCCAGCTCAGTTGTAGCCAACCCAGACCTTCAGGCATCGGTACCACAAATACTACAGAACTTAGAAGCCATCCGTACGTCCCAGCAGCATCTTCTGCAGCTCTGGCACCATAAAAAGCTCAAGCTTGACCAGTGCTTCCAATTGCGGCTCTTTGAACAGGACTGTGAGAAGGTAACAGACCCTGTATAGAAGAGGGCATGACAAAAGTTATATTGGTCAAGTTTGTTAAATTTTTCTGTTATGTCACATATGATCAGTGTATTCATCTTCATATCTGTGTAGTAATTATTGTGTATTGTACTCCCAAATTTATAAAACTGGACAGATTTAAAGCATATTTTAAATTCACAAGACCACGATGTACACTTAAATAAATGTTTTGTAGCTAAATATAGTTTGGATAATGCTAACAAATGTCACTGCATCGTTGCACACAAGTTTTATTTCGCTGGGAATATAATTTGTACTGACATACACATTTTGATGTAGTGTCACTAAATACAATTTTAAAAAAATTGCCCTCTTGGATGGAGAAAGTTTTGTAAGACATACTGTCATTTAACAGCAGACATTTTCATTTGTTGTAGAATGATGGGGCAAAACTACTACCACAGTTGTCAGTTTTGCCTGTAGTTCATTGGTTCATGTGTGCACCAAACTGCTTCTGGTGCAAATGATCTGGAATTGCTTGTCATATGTGCCAGAGTTGCTAGCCTCAAATTTAATGGGGAAACAGTTAAATATTGCTTAGAATATTGTAAGACAGCTCAAGGAAATGTCTAAAGTAAGAAGACATCTGTGTTTCCTGAAATGCTCCTGTAATGAATCAGATCTTTATATGCTAGTCAATGGCCCAAAAACCTGTGCTGCAGATAGTCTGGTAATATGTTAAGGGACATGAACTTTGCTTTAAAATTATTTTGAACTGAGTTTTAATGTTTTAAGACTTTATCATGGGCTGTGTTGGCTCAATTAGTAAAGTAATTTGTGTTGGTCTGGACAAGCAAGGTATGGTTCCCAGCTGGGAATCTGTTTGCATGAGGCAAAAGGTCTGGAGTGTGAAGCTGGCCACTAATCTTTATGTGTTACCAATTGAATAGTGCATGGCATACTGCCTTCAATATTTTTGTCACTTAGGTTGCTAGCTTTGGTGGCACTTGCAAAACCCTTCCTGCTGTCATTTGATTGCTATCTGTCACAAAAAATACTGTATCCTTTGAGATGTGGCATCCCTGTTGTGTTGATCAAATCACAAATATCAGTAAGAGATGGTTCATATAGCTTGTCTTAACAACTACATGTTTCGGCCTCCATATTGGCCATCATCACGTTGTACTCCTTGTTATAAAGCAAACCACATAATATACAATGATTCTGTTTTATCAACAAGATCTTGCTTGCAGTTTTAACATGTTCAGTTACAGTGATAGCATTACTAATATAAAATTTTTCTAATATAAAATTTTTTTATATAACCAATGAAGGATGAACATTTTTTTGGGTATTGGTCTCAGGAAGGGGGGGAGGTTTGTATATGGTGATATTCTGTAGAAATCAACCTCCACAGTACACCTGCCAAGAGTTAACCTTCACTGCAGTCCCCAGTTGGTCGCCACGCACAACAACAACAACCCCCCCCCCGAGACCACTTCCCCAAAAAATGTTTGTCCTTCATTGGTTATGAAAAAAATTTTATATTAGAGCAATTTTATATTAGTAAAGTTTTAAATTTAATGCTATCATTTTAACTGAACATTTTATAGTTGTGAACGAGATCTCATTGATAAAATAGAATCATTGTACAGTGTATGGTTTGCTTTATAATGTGAAGGAGTACAACCTGATGATGGCCGATATGGAGGCTGAAACATATAGTTGTTAAGACGAGCTATGTGAACCATCTCTTAGCTATATAAATATTAAAGTTGTGTTCAACTACATTTTACTGATATTTGTGGTACTGTATGCTTCCTTGATGTTGTGTAATGAAGAACTCTCTGTTTGCACTTATCGTATTTTGTTAGTCCAAGAGGCCAAGATGAACTGGGAATATGTGCATGCAGAGGGCTTAAGAATGCATACAGGCTTGAAGTTAGCCATAGCAAATGCTCCGGTTTGGCTGTTAGTGCACTGCCAGACCATACAAGCAGTTTTTTCCTTCTCATTTCAATAAAAACTCCAGTGTTTTGCTTGGGATTCGCTTTATGCTTACTGTGGCTTATGCTACACAGAGATTTTAGCTTCTTATGCTTGAGGACAGAGAGTTGGGTAGATTCATTGTAGAGCAAAGCCCCAAATTTGTTCCATTACATGTTCGTTGCCATGAAAGATAGATAAAGAGAGAATGCTGTCTGCTCTGAAAGTGGAAGCTTTGTTTACTTTGAAACATTAGTAGCTACCTACCAAATTACATTGCGTCACATCTAAGAAGACTTATTCAGAATACTTACTTTCAGTCCTGCTGGGTCATGTGATCACTTTTCCACTGGATTTAGTGTGACATGATTTTACTTTACGTGATGTGGGCTTGGGCTTGGCCTTTGTCTCTATCTCTGTCTTGGGCTTTTACATAGGAAATATCACTGAGAGAAAAGTGATGGAAAATATCCACTTGGAAGACTGACAAGTGGTATGAGGATGACATTAAGAGGTATCTTAGAAAGTACTGCTATTTGATACAAGGTAGGTTTTGAGGAGAGGAGATGAGCTATCTCAGGTTGGTGGCAGGTTTTGTTATTAGCAGTGCTGAACTTCCAAATTCTGTTACCAAAGTGTTAGCTGCTTTATATAGTGCATTTACTTGCATATGAGAGTGCAGCAGTTTGGGTGCTTACTTACTAGAAGAGCCTGTCTGTTCCAGATGTTTGACTGGATTTGTCATAATCGTGATGTGTTCCTCATGAATTATGTGGAGATTGGACATTCCTATCAGGTGGCCAAAGAACTTCAGGAAGAACACAACCACTTCACAATGAGTTCTAGAGTAAGTTCTGAATGACTGTTTTTTACATACACATTTTGAATTATTGTTCTTATATTGTACTCATGTTGAAATTGAATGTACTAAGATGTACTAAATAGTAAAAACAATTCCATTCACCACGGCTATAATTCAATAGTTGATAATTGTGTTGACTAAAACTGTCTGTAGTATTTGGTTTATGGAACACAACAGGATGTAATTTCTCAAGATTGTACTAAGTTTTTTTTTTTTTTTAAATTTATTTCCAGAATGTTTATGTAAATATCAATCGCATCTTGACAGTGGCATCTCGGCTAATTGAAAGCAGTCATTATGCTGCTCAGCACATACGAACGGTGGCTGCACGGCTAGACAGGACTTGGAAAGAGTTTGCTGCTGGTCTTGATGAACGTACATCTGTGTTGGCTCTCTCTGTTCTGTTCCACCACAAAGCAGAACAAGTGAGTAAGAGCTTATGTGTCGTTCTTTTAGTGCATACTGGCTGCTGTATGTGCTAGTATTTCCCAATTATATTTTTCTGTCTTATGATTTATTAATACATTTTCTGCTCATGTCCTTTCTGTCCTTATAAATACATTTTGTGTGTTCATTGATCACTGTACTTAAGAGTTTAAAAACATGAGGAATAAAACACTGATACCAAGAATTTTATTCTGCATTGTACATGGATAACAGTTACAACCCTTCAGACTTCTACATGGTCACCTTTCACATTTAAGCATTTGTCCCACTGTGGCACCAACACTCATGTCCCATTGTAGAAGAAATCATTGTCAAATGTCTGTAGCCAGAAAGTAACAGCTTGCTTCACATCAGCATCTGTTGTAAATTGCTTGCCAATTAGGGGTTTTGTAAGGCATACTAGGAGTTTGAAATCACTGGGGACAATATCAGGACTATGGGGGGTGGTCTGTAACCTGCCAACCATAGTGCCATAACCATCACAGGTCTGGTTGGCAGTATGGGGCCCATTGTTTCTGATATCTTTAGAGCCCTTAAGAAACACCAGGCTGGCATGATTTGCAGCAGATGCCAGTGTGAAGCAAGCTGTCACCTCCTGACTATGGACATTTGACACTGCTTTCGTCTGTGCTGAAATACAAGGTTTGGTGCCATTTTTGGACCAGTGCTTAGATTATCAGTAGTGACTATGTGGAGGTCTAATACATACCATCTGCTACCTATGTACCACGCATATGTCAAAGTCAGAATAAAAGTCTCAGCATAAAGGTGATTATTACCTTATTTCCTGATACTTAGAATACATTACAGCAGCAACCCTTGCACCCTGACCATGTCTGAGTTGTACAATTTTCTGAGACTTGCTTATATAGCTAAGGATTGAGTGTTCAGCCACTGCTGTCAAAAGATGTATTTTTGCTGCTTCTGTCATTCAGAGGCTAAAATTACGTAGATAGGTTGTTACCATTCTTTCTGAAACTCTATTTCTTTTAAGAAATCAAGGTTGACAAATATCTATGGTGTTGTTAACCAACTGAAATACAGTAGTAACTGTATGTACCACCTACTTTAACTCTAAAAAACTCCACATTTTGTCCATAGGATGTACTTATATGTGTTCTGTGATTCTCAGAATAAACAGTAAATAATTGCATATACAAGATTATCAAATTTAAAGGTTAAAATGGAAGTTATTTAACTAAACTTCATTAACCATTTGGTCTTTGTAGTGGATACAGTGTTTACTGTGAGGTGAAAACTCATTAAGCTTAAAATGGTTTAAACTTGCTTTTCAGTATGTTGAAAATGTGTCCAACTGGAACCAGGCTTGTGAAAACATGAGTATCCCTAGTGAAATCATGGTACTAGAGACTGCAATTCATCAGCACCAGAATTTATATGAGTCCATGTGCCAAGCATATACTGAAGTGAGTACAGTGGGTTTCATGAATGTTTGCAACTCCAAATTATGCTTAAACTTTTGTTTCCTTTGCACCTCATGTAGCAACTATTCAATTACCGTAGTAGTTGTTTTCCTGGAATTGTATAGAGATATGATATATTGATTTTAAAATATATTCTAGGCCTTATTGTTATTCTGTTCACGTTTTAAAGAGAACTAAATTACATTACAAATCAGTGATCATCGGACACTGTGAGTTCATTCTGTAGGACCAGTAGCTTCATGTAGAATAGTCTGCACTTCTTAGTATGAAGTTACCAGTAGCACTGTAGATATGGATTAAGGAGAATTTATTTTCATTGTTGTTGGCATTATTAACAAAATTAAATAAGACTAGAATATCTGAGAAACTTTGTACTGTGACAGAACTCACCTCTTTCTGTTTGCTATTGAATGATCTTGTGATTTGTAGCCAATTTAATGTTCCTAAATATTAGTTATTCTTGCACTCTTGTCTCCCTTCCTTCATCTGCTTTACCTATGGTCTCTTGTTGCACCTTACGTATCCTCTGTTACTAGACCTGTCCAGGAGAGTGCAACTTTTTTTTTTTTTTTGTTTGTTTAACTGTATGTTACATGGCTACTTGGTTACATTTTATTATAATCTGCTTAATATTATGTTGAGTTTGTGAAGTCAAAAAAGTTGGTATATTGTCAGATTCCAAATTGTAACACCATGGTATTTTGTATGTACTTGTAGGACTGTTTGGTTCCAGATGGAAAATTATCACAGGCAAGCTGATAATTCTTCCTCTCTTATGTGTTCCATTTGTTCTTTTTGTATTTAAATAGCAATAATGGGTAAAGTAAATTATGTTCCCAGTTTTGTTTGTTTGCGTAATGTAGGATGATTACTTTATATCTCAGCACAAACCTTAACCTTTAAATTGTTGCACCTAAATCTTATGTTTTCTTTCACAACACTTTCCTTCCTTTTTCCTGAAAGAATGGTGCTTTGCTTGCTGCTGCACCAAATGTTTCCTCTAGTAATGTCAGATCGCCGTTATGTTGATACATTGCCCTGTTCCTGTTTCCGCCTGTGGCATTGGGCTTTGCCTGAGTAGTCAGTTGCTGTGAGTGCAATGCTCAGATTGTGTAGCCAGCCAACATTCCTGCTGCCACTGATGCTGTTGACGCTGCCATGTTGGTAGTGCCTGCTATCTGTGTACATGCATATGAGTGTTTGTGTGTTTGATTGTTCTTACAGGTGTATAATTCCTACCAGGCTCTACTCAATGGCCTTGATATCATGGTCCAAATGTGCCACTGTTTCCCAGTGTTGGGAACTGCCAGGGATTGTATTTTCAACAACAATGTATGCCAATATTTAATTTTATCATGGTTGTCTCACCAGAAATTTGGTTTTTAACCTCCATCCTTTTCTTTCTTCCACAGTCTTCAGTTTGGTGGCAATATTTTAGGAACTGCTTGGAAGGTTGTGGTGTTGTGGGTTGTAGGTTATATTTCTTGTACCTTGGGAAGCATGCATTCTCATTCTAAAGTAAAAGTAACATACTCCTTTTAAAATAAAGGCTCTGTGGTAATGTTTTGAATGTGGGCTGGCTGGTCAAAAAATGTTTGAAGTGGGAAGTTAAAAATCCATCCCAAATAGGACCATATGTGCAGGTCTTTGTGTTTCAGTATCAGCACAAAGCTAGGTAATTTAAAGATGAAGTATAGGAGGGACCATGGACATGAGCTGTTTGTGCAGTACAGTGTTACATGAGAGTTTGTACAAATTAAATATTTGTGTCCCACTTCATTTTCCATTTACATTTCTTCATTTCACATGATATTGAGTTTTGTGGAAGCTTATGAAAACTGTCTGTGCTCTCCATCTAAATTAATTTTGTGACAGTCAGCATTGATGCATTTCATCAGAGGAATTGTTAGTGTAATGAACTGATGTGTTTGGGTCTACCAGATCCATGACACATTGTTGTGATTTCATTTAATGGGAGAATTATTCTTACACCTGGGACCTGTAGAGCCGGGGTAGAATTCTGAAGTTCAAATTGATACTGATAGTGCCATTGTTCACATGTCTGCCTCTTGATATGACCATCATGTTCACTGAAACACTAACAATATGAAACTTCGGCCAGTGAGAGAGCCATGTATGTGATTTGAAACATAAAGAATTGAAACCACTGCATAAAACTTTGTATTCCACACTTGTTTTGTTGATGGTGGTGGAGTGTGTTAAGTATCTGATTACAGAACCATGTACTAATGAGGTGTTGGGTCCTTCACAGGTTCATAGTACTAGCAAAAAACTGCTCTATCAACTTGATCACCTCGTTCAGATCTGTAACCAGCCTGGGATGGAACACACTACTCGGAAACATGTAGGCAAATCTTCCTGTCTCTCTTATTTGTATGTGAAGGCCATTGCACTTGGAATGCTCACTTGTATGCTGATGAATATCACTACTGACTTGGCTTTTATCTGTCTGGCACTGAATTGATTGATGGTTTTGAAGTGGACTTTAAATTGAACATTGATTGATAATTCATTCTCTCACATACAGGTAGAGGTTGTGTGTTTTGTGCTCTGGTCTTCTCATTTATAACTGGGGTCTATTTATAAATATTTTCTAATAAATTAACGTAGAGTCTGTGGCCATATCTATAGATAAGTCTTATTCCTGTTTTTAATACTCATCTCTTAACTCCTAGAAGCACAGTGGTGACTGTGCTATGTGTCAGCATACACAGTTCTATAGCAAAAATTATGCAGAAAAGCAATATTTCAATTAATGTTACATCAGTGACAGTGTTGAGATAGCCAGTTTTGTGAAAATCTTTTAGTACTGACAAACTGCTCTGAAAAAGCATTTGTAAAATAAGTACTGTGCCTCTGATTACCGAAGATATGGCAGTGTACCAATGTGAAAGGTAATGGTAAAGAAAGATACATTTCTTCAACTGATATAAGGAAACATATGATTTCAGCAGGTAGTTTATTTTTAAATCAGAATTCACAGAATCTTGTTTCGCTGTTTAAGGTGTATCTGAAGTAAAGTGAAACACATGGACTTTTAACATGAATATATTCCTGTGCTTACGGTAACTTATTGCCAGACAACAGGTGTGCTATTTTACAGGTATGTTGATCTGAGCACTGAGGTCAAATGGTTAGGACTCTCATTTATATTTGAGAAGCACCACATTCAGACTTCAGTCTTGTAACCATGTACCCTCACTCGAGCTTTTTGTGGTCCTAATCAATTCTTCCACTTAGGTAGAGGGATAGTAACATAAATTCTGTCGTGACTATTTTACGTGCTTGGCAATACGTTGTTCATTATTGATCGCCTCATTGGATGCTTTTCATAATCTTTACGCTTCATATTATCATTAAATACAATAAGATAACTTGTATGTTCACAAATATTCAAACCAAATTGGGCTTATATTACATATAATACTGTGGTACTTAAGAATTGGAGATCATATTAATTAAAATAGAAGTATGGTATAGTGAATGTAGCATTGTATTTCACTAACAGTAAAGTATTCAGAGCATGAACTTGCTAGAATAAGATGTATATTGGAAATACATTACAAAAGCATGAACATACAATTTCCAGAATTTGAGGCATGAGAAGTTTATGGATGAAAACAAGACACAAATTGTGTTGCTGAGTGTAAATCAATTTAATGGTGAAGATTAATGATGAAGATTCAAGTGTTCTGGCATAGGATGGCATGTTGACTGGTATCTGTATACTAGGCAAGATGGCGTCATATCCCTTAAGTCTTGAGCTTTCAACAACACTGCCTTGAGAACCTCAAATTTCAGAATTTACTGGTTTTTAAAAATGTAACTTCCTTAGATAATATTACAAGTTTCTGATTTAAATCTGACTGTGATGTCCACTTACGAATCATGTCATGATTGATATGAACATATCAATCATTTCATGTTTGATATGTTCATATCCATGACTTAAGTTTGGTGAAAAACAAAAACAGCACTAACCAGTTGGACAAAATTCAACAGAGGAGGTAAAGGAAGGGATACACAACTAACTTATTAGAACAAGAATCCACAGAGACAGTGATGGAAGAGGGACAGTATGTATATTCAAATTTATAAATTCTTCAGTGCTGAAACTCTAATGAATGTACTGCATTTACCTCATCATTAAAATAGTGTACTGTAACAAAGGAAATATTTGTTGATTTCCTTCCATACCTATTTCTGTGGACTCTTGTCTTTCCTGCCTCATGCTTGAGTTATCCAGCTATACTCATCTGCTCTGTGTCCCTATTTGCACTGTATATTTAAATTTGCAATTACATTAAACCTTAATAAAATAAAGATGGAAATATAGTAATATCATAAATTTAATTTTATGTATTTTTATAAAAAAGTACTGCCATAAAGGGAGTCAAGAGTCTTATAGATAACTTTCACCATCCTATTTTGGTATAGTGAAGTAAATACTTGTTTGCCTGTAAATTTAATTATGGTGAATTAATGCTGGATTTTGAACTTCATTGAAACATTTAAAGAAACTGTTTTAAGAAGAGTGTGTTTAAACATTTTAGTGTAATAGATTTTAATACTTTGATATTGAACTTTTTTGTTTAAGAACTCAAGAAGAAAGCCAAAGGGTCACACATCAGTAAGTGTGGGTTTATGTATCTGTCCTACCAGTGTGGCGTGTTTTTGTGTGTTGTGTTGGTAGTTCTCAATTCTGTGAGTGGGATAAACAGTACAGGCATTGCTATTGCCTCCTTGTTTTACTTTCATAGGCTTTGCAGTCGGAGTTGACCTGATATTCATGCACTGAGTTGCAGTAGAAAAAATACTGACTTCTCTTGCTTTCTCTTTCTCCTTACTACAGCCAATCATATTTACAGTTACTTGCCACATACTGCAACAGTAAAAGGGCTTATCATTTGTCATTTGTTATATCACAGATGATTTCCTAACTAATATGGCAGATTGTTTCATGTTCTGGTTACTGTTCTAATGCCATTGTCACATTTTGGAATGCAATGTAAGTCCAGTAGTTGGATTGTATGTAGGATGTGAGTAGGAGCTACTTCTTTAGTCTATTATTACATATTAATGAGTGGTACTGTAGAGAAATTAACAGTTTGTGACATTTATGATGATAAGTAGTATGGTTTATGGTGCAAAGTTTTCAACTTTATCCTAGAAACGTAGTACTAAATTAGACTGAGACTCTTGGTTGAGTGTTCTGTATTTTGAGTGTGAAAGCTGTAAAATGGAAGGTCTTACCTGAACTTCAAGACATAACATTCCATAACATGTACCTGTGAGAAATAATTGAAAGGAGGAGGAAAGTGTGATGACTTGGTTACTAGAAAAAAGCATAGAGCAATGCTTGAAATGTACGTCCTATTGAAATGTTATTCACTATACTTGAAAGCTATTCCATAAACCTCCCAAAATGTTTATACCAGCATAAAGAAGAAAAACAAGCTAGTTGCTACTGAATGCTTTATTGCACTTATAATCTGCTCAACATGTTTCGGGCACTTATATGCCCATCATCAGGAGCTCGAGACTAAACTTGTGTTATTGCCGCATATGATGCATAATGCCTTGGTTGCTGGTGGTCGGCTGTCACAAGCAGAGCAGCAGGCTATGCGTCCAGGATGAGGGAGATTGTGTGACTCGCACAATCTCCCTCATCCCAGATGCATAGCCTGCTGCTCTGCTTGTGACAGCCGACCACCAGCAACCAAGGCATTACGCACCATATGCGGCAATAACACAAGTATAGTCTCGAGCTCCTGATGATGGGCATATAAGTACCCGAAACATGTTGAACAGATTATAAGTGCAATAAATCATTGAGTAGCATCTAGTTGGTTTTCTTCTCTACGCTTATACTACGATGCACGGACAAACATACATCAAATGTTTATACCAGTTGATATGCATGTTATTTCTCTAACTTTTGCTAGGAACTTGTTTCTCTTTGGAAAATATTTGTTTATTAAGTAACATACAGACATTGTAGGACTTAAGTAACTTCACAACTTTTATCTTCATTTCATAAGATCTGAAAGTACATATGATTTTAGGTATTGATGTCAACTGTCTTCTGCCAGTATGTGATTTTTAATGTTCATCTATATTATTGTGATTGATTTTCTTAAAGATTGTAAACGTAAAACCATATTTACTTCTACAGAGTATTCAGCTAGTATGGAAATTTGTGGCTTGCAACAGTTGGGATGTAGTTTACTGAAAGTACATAGAGGCAACAGCGCACTGTTTTTCTCTGCAGGCAGCTCAGTTGCTCATCTCATTCTGTACTTCCATAAAACTTTATACTTTACAATATGACGTGAAGTTACTGTATTTTATAAGAGCCTTTGGAAATTATCCCTTTCTGCCTTCAGACATGCTTTGCTGCCAAGCAAGTTTTGTCATGCCGTCCTATTTTGATTCTCATTCTGTATGTGTTAAACCTTTTATTTCATTCTGTATACCTTAACTGGTTTTAGGGTTATTCTTATACGCCTTTTCTCTTCAAGTTCCCCCAGAGATAGGAGTCACAGTCACTAAAATGACGGGATCTGTGAGGCCAGAGCCCTTTGCTAATTATTCTGTTCTGAAGAATGTCACATGTAGTAGCCATGTAGTTGTCAGTAGTATGTGCTTTAGCCTTGTCTTACTGTAATTATATGTATTGTCTTTCTTAACTGCCAGGTGATTAAAGAAGGGATTGAATATATTGCTTACATGCAAATCTGAATTCAGAGTTTTCAGAACACATCAGGCCATTGTGATACAACACACCACACCTCTATACCCATGTGCCTTTTGTTGAATGGCATGAGAATTTTTTCATAGCCTACCATTATTTTATGTGGGCAGAATTTAGGTAGTCTTGTTAATGTGAACACATATCCCAGTGAGATGTTAGTTTCTTGTACCATGTGTCATGACAGTTTCGCAATGACTGAGGTGTCCGAGCATGCTTGAGTGTCATAATTTTTTCTTCAATTGGCAAATTTTTCTTGAATTGTCTGTTCTTTGTTACAAATTGAACCATGATCTGCCATATTTAGCTGAGCTTCATACAAATATAGGGGTACTCAGTCTTGTAGATTTTCATGAGAGAACTTACAAATGCACTGTTTTTAAATTTCCTTTCTTATGAATGATCTTATTATGACAGTTGGTTGAAGAATTATTTGTCACATGTCACGGAACAATAATAAAAACAATATGAACAGGTAGAAATCCATTTACTACTCTTCCCCTTAAATTGTGTCTTTTGGCTGTGTGAATGGAATCATATCATCCAGGTACTAAGCAATTGTATAACCACTACATGCACTATGTACAAGGAGCTGCAACTTTTCCTTTTCATTTGAATTGTTTTGTGGAACACAAACAACTGCATTAGCTGCACTTGTAACATCAGAATTTATTCACCTTATAACAGAATGAAACATGCTGTATATAACATAGTAATTTCTCCGTTCTGTAGAGAAGATTTGAAGCTGTGTTTACATAAATTAATTATGTGTTTTTTGACTAGCTTAATTAGTCAAACAATGATTAAGCATATATTTTGGGTGCTGGGTTAACAGGATTTCCAATTAAAGAATGTCTTTAAGTTCTGCTCACTGCTGTGTGAGTTTCAGGGTTTTTGCAGCAGTGTGGATGTGGTATCCTTTTTTCTGGTGTGTGACTTTGTGTAGATGGACATTTCCAGTGTTTGAAGAAGAGACAGAGATCTCATTTTCATGTTTGAAGTGTCGAAGAAGAGACCATTACATTGTTTCAAAACACTGGGAACTAAATACCCAGTCAAGTAGCTGCAAATCCCAGGAGAGTGGAAACTTTATTTACTGCTGATTCTAGGCCTCATATATGTAAACATATACATATGCATTTAAACAACATATATGTAACTTTGGTCTGAGAAAGGAGCATTTGTAGCAAAAAATGACATCCAGAGCCTGTGAACAGCAGTGAGATTTGAGGTTCTTAGGGCCTTGACTGTTATAAGATTAGTGTCTTTTGGCTTGTGTGTCTGTGTGGTGTAGTAGATGTTGTCTATAACACTGTGGAGGAACTTGCTGCTTCCATAATGGAATAGAAAATGAAGGCAGCATGTTTGTGCTAAATGTCAGTAAATTTCTACCAGACTACAGAGCAACACATTCCAGAAGACAGCAGTCTGCTGTGAACAACAGGTCTGCAGTTTCTCTGAACAGCATCATTTTCCATAAGATTGGAGTCTTATTTTTTCTCTTTTAGGCTTCCAAAAATTATAAAAATGTTGTAATGTAGTGGACGACATCAGACTAATTCTCCTGCATCTTTCAAACTCCAAAATTCTTACAGTAGAAACAAAATTTATATCAGATTGTGTATAAGGAACTGACTAACTGTAACTAATTTGATTTTCATGAACATACGATTAATATTTTGGAACAATGTTCATCAGACTGTTGTAGTGCACACTCTTAGGTACACAGTCCGACAATTATATAATGAGACTGATTTTATTTTGACCAAGATAGAAGTGCTATCTATGAAGCAATGCATGCCATCCATGTGACCAACCTTCATCTGTAATCTGGTAACACCGCAATGCCCCACGCTGAGCATGACGGGAAATACGGCGCCATGTTGTGCAGGTAGTGAGAGAACGTGGTCACAGTAGCGGCATGGAGCAGAGAGCAAACATTAAATTCTGTTTTAAACTCAGGAAAATTGCAGCAGAGACTATGGAATTAATGAGACAAGTGTATGGGGATAATTATTTATCTCGTGCACAGATATTCAGGTGGTATGCACAATTCAAAAGTGGTGTGGAAACGATTGAAGATGAAGCCAGGCCTGGGCATCCATTTTCTGTTCGTAACGAGGACTCATCGCGAAAGTGAGAAAACGAATACAAGAAGAACGTTGTGTGACTGTGAGAATGATTGCTGATGAGTTTGGTGTTAACAGGGAGACGATTCGTAAAATCTTAGTGGAAGACTTGGGCAGGAGAAAGGTTGCTTCCCAGTTTGTGTTGCATGCATTGTCTGATGATCAAAGACACAAGCGTGTTCAGTAAGCAAAAGACATCATTAAAACTGCTCATAGAAATAAAAATTTCTTGAATTCAATTGTAGCAGAGGATGAAACTTGGTGTTTTCGCTATGATCCCACAACTAAACGCCAAAGTGCTGAATGGAAATCACCAGCATCACCAAAAGGCAAAAAAGTTAATCTTCAAAAGTCAAAAGTCAAAAGTGAAGACAATGCTTGTGTGTTTCTATGACAGAAAGGGAATTATTCACCACGAGTTTGTCCCTGAGGGACAAACTGTCAATGGAAGTTTTTATTTGAGTGTTCTGGAACGCCTATGGAAGAGGATTTGCCGTGTCCGGCCCGAGTACTGAGCACCAGGCAGTTGGTTTCTTCTTCACAACAATGCACCGGTTCACCGGGCAGTTGCTGTACAAGAATTTTTAGCCCAAAAACAAGTTTGAGTGCTCCATCATCTGCCCTACTCCCCTTATTTATCCCCCTGTGATTATTTTCTGTTCCTCAAACTGAAGTTACCATGGAAAGGGCGCGTGTTTGAAGATGTTCAAGACATCCAAGCAGCTGTGACATTGAATCTTCGGGCCATTCCACAAGAAGACGTGCAGAGGTCCTTCCAGTCTTTGCTAGATCGTGCCACTCGCTGTATCAATGTGGAAGGGATGTACTTTGAATAAAACACAGATACTACTCAAGTCTTTTGTTCCAGTTTTATTCTATAACCTCATTCTCATTACATAATTGTCAGACTGTGTATGTTGACGTTTTGCTGCAGACTGGTGCATTTGTTCCAGAATTACTGCAGACCAATACCCTGTGTAACTACATGCGTATTATTGAACTGAACTTCATTTCATGACAAACATAACACATGCCAAAACAGAATCTTAATACATAATTGATACTGTATATAATGTTTGTTTATGTAAAGGAAAATTTAACATTTTTCGTTTTGAAACACATTATGGCATTAATAGCATACTTCTTTCATACATTTGTGGATTGACAGTAGCCTACAACCCACAGTTTGAGAAAAATACCTTTGGAACAATGTGTTCTAATATATATTGCAAAACATTCAATAAACTTTAAAACAATGTAGGTGGTAATGAATTCACATTAAGTAACTGTTAAATAATAACCTGAATAATTGAGCAGTGGTGCTGAATGGGCTGATAGAGTGCAATTCATGGGAGGAATGTGTGTAACTTTCCACAAGCAGCTGATATAATAATGAAGTGAGATGTGTCATAGTTTCCAAAGGTGGATGACTGTTTTAAATACTCTTCCTCAGTACACCATTCCGTTTTACAATTTTGTCTTTCTTAGTTCAGAAGCAGTAAATAATCTATGTGTATTTTATTTTTATTAATATCATGTTCAGAATAGCATAAAGCTATATGTGTAAAGAATTAGGTAGTTTGGTGGTTGAAAAAATATTTAAATTCCAGTATTACTTTGTTGCCTAATGTAAATACATTCTGAGGGATTCCAAGACATTGTAAACCCATTCGTGAACTTATATTTCAGGTGACAGTAGACGGGCAGGTAGTGTATGAATCAGCACGCCGTCAGACGGGCAATCCTGCAGCAGACTACTCTGAAGGTGCCAGTCATGTTCTGGCAGTGATCCATCAAATTCTGAATCACCATCGAACACTTGAACAAAAATGGCATGCCAAGAAAATAAAATTGCATCAGCGACTGGCACTTCGTTTGTTCCAGGAAGATGTCAAACAGGTGTGGCATACAGTTCTGTAGTATTCTGGTGGTGGTATGTCACATTTGGAATGGTTCAGTCTTTGGACTGTGTCCATCATCCCATGCTTAAAATAAAAATTAAAACACAATATGTCAGAAACAGTATCAGTTGTTGTTCATGAGCAAGGGGTGGGGACAGATGCAGTCATTTCGGACCAACAGGAGGGGCTATTCTTAACCTCTAAGCCTCTTTCTATCAGACCCAGTTGATTAGATGTTAACTGTACACTTTCACCCAAGGACAGGAACCATTCCTGTTCTTGAAATATTGAGTTCAAATTTTAATTTTCAACATGGGATGATGGAAGAAGTTCAGGGAGGGAATGATACCAAAGTGTATTGGCTAGTCTTGTTAAAATGTTGTAGCTTTATCAGCTAGAGTGCTCATTGTGGACAAAGTCATAAATAAGGGAAGTACAGGCAGAAGGAACTTGCTCTTTGCTGTCAGTGTGAACTATTCTGTGCTTTAGAGTCCATTTCCCTCATTCAAAAGGTTTATTGCATTGCCATGCCAGTGTACATCTCCTTCCCTTCCATTTTCTTGATTATTTTGAAGCAATTGACATACTGTATTTTTCTGATGTTTGTCTTGCTACTGAAAGCCATATTATATGTGCACTTTTTAGTTCCTAGAATTAGTAACACATAAATGCACTGTGTAGACTAAATGGAGAGCTTACATTAAACTTGGCAATACATGTTCTAAGCAGTATGCTTTAAAACATTAAACTAAGAGAAGCCATGAACATAGATAGTGATGTTACTCGAATCCAGTTTTGGCAGGGACCAACATTACTGCAAGGCTCCTTCTAACATTGTGCAGTATGTGTTAATAACAGTACAGTTGTTTCAGTAATTACCATATAAGAATGTTTTAAGTGAAAACTGTGGACCTATGTTATAGCATTGATGATTTTTTTCAATTACCTATCATTTTTAAGGCAGAAGATCAAAAATTTTAATTTCATCTTTTAGGGTCAGATTTGTTTGATACCAAAATGAAGTTCATGTGACAACATTTAGAGTAGACCCCAAATACCAAATTTGAATGGAATCTATTAAATTTTGCGGGCTTGTAATATGCCAGAATTTGATTTGACTGTATTGTGACATGCTTTCAATTCATGCTTACATTCATTGTCCTGGTACAGGTTCTGGACTGGCTAGCAAATCATGGTGAAGTTTTCTTGAGGAAGAACATTGGAATCGGGAGAAACCTGCAGAAAGCACGAGTCTACCAAAAGAGCCATGAACATTTTGAGAATGTTGCTCAGGTAAGTGCCCACATAACTTTTGTTGATTTCCAGGAATGGCCTGCTGTATTTGGAGACTTTAAAACTATAGCCATAATTTCTGGATGTGTCACAGAATTTGTTACAGCTTTGCATATTGTGCTTGCAGTACTAGAAGGCTCCATATTGTGAGGTTTGGGGTTCACAAAACTGTGTCAAGAATTTGAGTCTTCTGGGACATGGTGCCTTGTCGACCGGTAAATAATTATTGACATTTCAGAGGAGCCTGGTACCTTTGAAGGTGGAAGTATTGTGTTCCTTTGAAATAATTGTTTATCTGTTGACATGGTATAACATCTTAGAAGACTTGAATCTTCAGACTCTGAATTTGTTACTTGCTGTAAACTCAAAGTAAATGAAGCTGTTTTACTGAAATATATTTCTTGAATGTTGACGGAACTTCCATCATCTCATGCAGTAGGCCTTGTATTCTAACATGTGGCAGTATGTGTAGTGACCAGAGTTTCATTCATTGCAAAGCTAGATATCATATCAAAAGAGTTGGAGTGCTCTGAATATTAAGATACCTTCTGAGGTAATCATCAGTGGAAAATAATTTGAGTTAATAGTAAGTACTAATGTTACGCGTCCGGGGTAGCATAGTTGGTATAGCAATGTGCCGTGGGCTGGATGGTCCATGATTCGAGCCACGGTGGGGACTGGATTTCCTGTACCCATCTAGATAAATTCTCTTCATTTTTAATAGACTGTTGTATGAGGTTTAATTACTGGTGTACCTTGCTGCATACTTCAGGCAGTTTGGTTGGTGTAGGTATCTGTCACCACATTCGTTACATTCATTCACAATATTAGGCCATTAAGATTCCCTTTTGTCATCCTCAACAAGCATGTTGTCCGTCAGTATTTTTGTAAGTGGGCATTCTTCAGGAGCCTGTATATTTCCATCTGATGGACACCTACATTCAATTAATTCTATATATAATTTTTCCCTAAGGAGTGAATTTTGAGTACTAAAATTTTTAAATTTCTTTCGATGTTAAGAAGAATGAACCTCGCTCTCTGTCATAGTAATATAATTTTTGGTTTGTAGTCTAATTTTACTATATTGTCTCAGTGTCTGAATTTTGCCATGTCAAACAAGGGATCAGGAGGCTTATGTTTCATTAAGTTGTACTCATCATCTTTTAGCTAGATTAGGTTTCAGTATATCACATAAAATATTCTAGGATTTGTAGAAATGTTGCTGTTGTATAGAGGGGTAGAATGAATAACATACAACCTAGACTGATTGCCAGCCTGTTACCACAAATAGGGCTGTAGCTGCTGAGATGGTGGAGTAATTTTTTCGCCATTAACGTAGGAAATGCCCACTGAAAACTGCCAAGATACTGAATGTATCATCCATGCCACTGAAATGCTTATCACCAGGCCAGTTATATGGCATGTATAGTAAGATAATATTAGAATGCAACTAGAAGTAGGAGGTGGCTTGTATTCTGGCTGAGGATAGGGCACGCTGTGAACACAGTGATGCAACATCATGTGTCATTAACATGTGCAGAAGTTATTTATCAGCTGAGTGCATGTCAACTGCCCAAAAATGACTCTTTGTGCATGGAGTTAGTGAAACTGAATTGGTTTTAAGCCTTAATTAGTGAAAGCGGTGAAATTTGAGATTTGCATTGTGGTGGCTGTTCCATCTATGTTGGACTACATAGCTGATTCAACCAATTTTTCTGTATCCCAGATGTGTACAATTTCTCTTTAAAGTCCTAAGTCCATTGAGTACTCCGTACGTCAAATTTTAAGAGATGAAACTTCTTTAAATTAGAGTTTTCAATGATGACCCTGTCACCTAGCCTTAAACTGGCTTTGGCCCAAAGTACACCGTGCTGTTCAGACATATCGGATAATTTCCTATAAAATCGTAAATTATCCAGTACGTTATACGATTTTTGTTAAAAAAGTAACCCAAGTTTGTATAGTTCGCGTATATGCCGTATCGTGAGCACAATTTATTTACCAAATGACCTTCCTGTGTAAGTTTTGTATACCCATCGAGTGCCCAGCTTAGTGGGAGAAGTATGTTTCAATTAGTACGAAGTTCGTGCGGCAGATGTCGTCAGAGTGCCGAGCGCCTCGTTTGATGTAAGCTTGAGCTACAGCATCAGACGGCCGGGCTGCCGGCTAATTCGTCGGCGGCCTTCAGTCTGTGACCGGTTTCCGTGTGGAGAAGTGGATGGTGACCCATGCTACTTGAGGCAACGCTTACTTGCCCTCCACGTGGTTTGAAACGTCAAAGTGACGTCTTACTACATGCTTGTATTGTTTGTGTGCTGAATGTGCTTTACTGTTGGATCCAAGTGTATGTTTCTATTTGCTGGCAGATTCTCAGGTAAAGTGTAACTTGTTGAATGCGATGTGTCGTCTGACATGACATATGAACTGGAACACTGCTAAACACCGACTAATGTTCCAGTACTTATGTGTCCATTATTTTGTGTTACTTGTCGAACCGGTGTTTACATATTTAAAAAGATGGTTGAAACGCGACAAAAGTAGTGAGTTACATAGTGACGCATCAGCTACATACGTTGTTTATTATTAGTTGCTACTGATCGTGAATGAGGTCGGGAGAATGGTGAAATGAAACGTGCAAACAAAATTTCCAAACGCGCTTTCCGAGTTTTACAATTTGTCCGGTGATGGAAGGGTCGACACTCGACATCTGGACGTGTAAATTGGAGATACATCGGTATTTGATTTTATTTTTTTGCAAAATGGATTGATTGTTGTAGATTATGAAGTGGTATCTATTTTTCTTCCGAAGTAGCCAGTAAATGAAGATGAAGAAGAATGAATAAATTTGCAATTTCACGTGTTCTTTGAATTATTAAAACAAGATAAGAATTACGTTGTGAAGGCTCGGTGTGCGGATCGCCAGATTTTTAACGCACATTCGTTTCTGCAGCGTGTGATGCAACACGAAGTAATGCAGAACAATGCATATATACTTGAGACGTAAGGCAATCCGTATGCACGCGTGCGTGCGCGTGTGTAAATATAATTATACCTAGGCGTGTCGGTTGATTAACTTCATCTGCTTGCAATTAAAAGCTCTGCATTTTTCTATTTTCTGTTTGTACTTTTCTTGCGTAGAGAGGTCACTGGTGTGTTTACTGATTGAGCAATACAACCTGACCTACAGGCTGTGTTTCTGATTCAGAAAGATGGCTTGGCTGCGGTCACACAAGGTGGCCGTGCGGTCTAAGGCGTAGGCCTGCGGCCGCTCGCTTGCTAGGATTGGGGGGTTCGAATCTCGCCGGGGCATGGATGTGTGTCGCTCGTGAGAGTTGTGTTGTCAGAGGTTTCTGCGACGGGCCGAACCCTCGGCCAGGGGAATCCTACCGATTGTGCGTGTGTCTCATTGAGTGTGATCAAGCCGCAACAGTCACCCTCCACACCTACAGTGAGTAGGTATAGAAGGTCCAACTAAGCAAGTTGTAATCGGGGTTAGCGTGACCAGGGCCTTGTGGAAAATTTTGAATTCGGTGAATTTCGGCCGCTTTTTACACGAACGCAATGTTAAGATAGAAGTATTGACGTGTTTAACAGTAACGTGGGACAGACCGCGGCACGTGCACAGTTGTTTTCAAATTATGACGCTGCGATCATGCTGTTAAAGGCGGGCTGTCGTGCGCTGTGCTTACGCAGCGTCGTACAGTGTAAACCCGTGTTTTATTTTACAAATATTTTGACGTGACAAGTTTCATGAGCTGCAGTCACGCGCCGAAGTATGTTTTGCACGTACTGTATCCGAAGTGTAACGCGAGATGGCACCACGTGTAATGAAATTTATAATTAAGTAAGCCTGACGATATGCCTGCGATGTGGGTGGAGCAGTGTAAAGACTACGTTCGTGTTCAGTGTGTGTTTTTTTTTTTTTTTCATTTTGCATTCCGTGCATTGTGATACAGTTGCTACAGTGCAAACCAACAAATACACGCACTTCGTTAAAATCGCAATAATATTTTAACGTACCACAGGCACCGACTTGTTTTTGGCCTCACTGGCCGGCCCCTGTGAATCCCGAAACACGAAGGAGTTTGCGTATTATAACTATTTTGATTCCAACGACGTGTGTGCGTTTGTGTCGGTTTACACTGGAACAACTGTACTCTGTGTGTGTTTTTAAGCCGCGATTTTGCCTAGAATTGAACAATCTGGACGCAAAGTGAGTGTTTTTCAACGTGTTATTCACGTTTATGCTTTTGTGTTAATTTAGAACCTACGTAAAGAAAATTCTATTACTCAGGATGGTCAGATTGTAAAATAGTGATTGTGGTCTTTTCCTGCCAGTGAAGGCACTGGAGGTTGCCTAAATTGCGCTGTGCTCTTCTGACGTAATTGGATTCTGTTCTTAGTGCTTGGAAAATAGAACTTGTTCTGTACACTTTTGTTTTAAATAATTTACTGGGTCGGGTATAGTTTACTGAATACGATAACGGTGTGTTATCGATAGAAAAGTTTGCTTCCCACAATTCCGCCCACCTTAGAACAGTGTTTGTATCGTATGTTCGCCTAGCATGTCCATGTCATGTATGAGATTTGCGTCGCCATTTGTCCGCTTCTGAGTCGCCGTGCCCAGAAACTGTGTTTATATGAAAGCCGCCCCGTAGGCTAATGTTCATAGAACAGACTATGCGAGTTTTTAGGCTTTCGCAGCGGTGTAGTTGAGGTATTCGGCTTTTTGGGATTTGGAGCCGTATCACTTGGAGATGGGCGCCAGACGTTTGAAGGCAGTGTGGCGGGGTCGTATTCACTGTTCGCGTACAGGACGAACCTGGAATGCGAGTTCAGCATGCTGTCTCGAAACGTCGGTAAGTGCCCAGTTGCGTGGCGCTCGTCATAGAAGAGCGACGGAACAGAGTACATCACCTGGGCCTATGTTTCGGCATCCAGTAAAAATGTCTCAATCAATTAATCTCCCATATTCTCCCCTCCCCTTCTCTTCTTCTTGTTGGCCCTCCTTCCCTTGGCCCTTCGTTCTGAAGCAACAGTGTACAAGTTCTACAATCAGTGCACGAAGAACGGTACAACACATGTAAATAGAAGTTCCTTTTGTTGCGGGTTTCCCCCCCCCCCCTTCTTGTGAACCGACTGTTGAAATTTATTACTAGCATGTCGGTGAACGCGTGTACTTTGAATAATTCGTCCAACCCACCCTGCTTCCAGGCACGTGGCTTCTTGGTTAAAGTTTACTTACTTGTGCAAACAGTCTGTTGGAACAAGGTTTGATGATGGTAACGATGATGAAGTCTCCTCCAAGTAACAAAAAGAAACCGTCAGAACTAATTTTCTTCCTCCGTGGACGCTGTGGTAAATTACACCAGCTCTGCCAGGGTCGTCCAATTCAATACCGTGAACTTCAATCAGTATTAGACCTGTATGGCATCGTGATGATTCATTTTCCGCGTGTTGGTAGTATTTAAGCAGGCACACCGTGTAGACCATTAGCCTATATTTGCAGTTAAGTCAAAATACGAAAGATTATAATATTCTGGAATGCTTCGCCTTGTCGGCTGGTAAACACTAAAGGTAACAATAGTTTAACTTTTCCATTTCTATGTCATGAAGGCATATAGGGCGATTAGAGGTATACCTTTACTCATTCTAAACCTCGGTGTCAGATGACCGATTTTTCAAAGGTTCGCAGCGTTTTAATCTTGAAGACGAAGCAGCGCAAGAAATTTTGGAACGCTTGACATTGAAGATGAAGGCAATGCGATGTTTCGAAACGTCAGTGTCTGTGTGTCGGTTGGCAACATGTGAAAATCCAGAAGACTTGAATCTTCGTCAGCGCTGGCGTCAGAACCGCATATCTGGCAGCTCAAAATACGTTTCGGAATTCAGCACATAGGCTTGGTTTGACAATATGTACATACGAGGTGTATTCCATAGGTGTCATGTATCCTCACACCAGTTTCTTTGACATGGTTTCAGTGTTAGTCTGCCACGTACGTATTGAACATTCAAAATATCTCCCCCCCCCCCCATCCGGTTTTTGACCAGACTGTTCCATTTGTTTCTTTTCGATGTGTGATACATGTGTTGCCTAGCCCATACACCATGATGTGCTTATTCTAGTATTATATCTCGAAGCACTTAAATTATGAAATTTATGATGTAATTGTTCGTATCCTCGTGTTATTTCCCTTGACGACACACACGTGCACACGCATGCGGACGGTCAGACGCGCTTACGAGACAGTTTTTGCTCCTTTAGTGAACTCTCCTACATTGTTATGTTGTTCTGTATCTGGACTCTTTCCCTGGGGTAAAGCAGACGGTGCGTGAAGCTGATTACTCACCCCATGAAGTTCAGGGGTTAAGAATGGGCAGAGCTGTACCGCAATTGTCCCAACCTTACTGTCACTTTTGCCCATATTATTCTTCACAACTGTAAGCCTTGTTTTGTACAGCCCTGCCTTACACCTGTCAAATTCATTTATTCCGCCCCTGCTTGTTTAAGCTATCTCAGGGCTTCATTCATCACTATTGATTATAATGGTGTTCTCAATTGTATACTTGCCTAATAGGATGCCAGTCTTCATTGTGATATATGCGTTCATTTAGGTTACGTAACGTGGGACCCTCCCTCATCAGCTGTCTTCAATTTGTTCTTGTCATGTCGCTGAAAGCTGCCGTGGTGATCTGGATTTATTGAAGAGGCTGCTGGTGGTGTATTTACGTTAGTATGGATGATATGCCCTCATCGATTTCATAGCATTCTGGTTTCATAATAGCTGCGTTGCGTGTTTACGTTCTGTCTCTTCACTGGAGAGTGTATTATTTATCGTCATTTGATAGGGAGTAACAATTCTTTGTGTTGTTTACATAACCTTTCGATCTGATACTGTCTCTTTTATTTGGTCGATGAGCCCGGATAGCTCGGTCGGTATAGTGACTTCGCGACGTCTGGACTATCCGGGATTCGATTGCCGGCAGGAACAGAGACCTTTTTCTTCCAAAACCTGTATACTGGCTCTTGAGTCTACCCAGCGTCCTATTTAAGGGCTACCTGGAGTTCTTTCTCCGGGGGTAAAGCGGCCGGTGCTTGATGTTGACCACTTTTATTTGGTTCCGAGGTTAAGACTGAGTGGATCTACACCCCTAGTTGCCCAGTCTGTCTACATGGCATGGACAAGGAAAACTTCACTTTTTTCGTTTGATTGTTGGCCTTCTTAGCGTCTTCTTTCCTTACCATACACAGCGGTCTATTATTTAGCATTAGCCTAGTATTAGGAAGGTCCCGGCTTCGAATCTGAGCTTTGAGACCGACAGTTCTGATCGAGTTTTCGTGCTTCTTAGTCCCTTCTGGGCAAATGCATGCTAGTAATATATTCAAGCAGACCACATTCTCTTTTTTCCGCATCCTTTCCCATTCTTCAGTCTCATTCTACGTTCGACGCTATGAAAACCGTAACTAGGGCAATTCCTCTTTTTAACTTCATGGTTCCGTGTCTAAAAATCGGACCTTAGAAAGAAGCAGCTTGAAACGGGGCATTTCCCCCATAAGAATTAATTAAAACGCCCGATATCTTTGAATTTGAAGCTGCCGCCCGTTGCCAACGAAAACAACGTTAATTCCGGATCCTGCGAGTTTTTGACTCTGTCCCAGAAATTTGTCAGCGTTAAAGTGAAATAACGTTGTTCATGGTAACGCTGAACGACAATCGCCTGTATGTCCATGGAGTACGGTCTTTTTTGAAAAGCTGTCAAGCACTCAACTGGTCAAGAGGTTTTGGAACCCGAAGTTTCATCACCATTTGTTTGTTATGAATACATCTAACAAAATATACAGGCTTTGCATATGCTTATGTATTTTAAACTCATCAAGCTTCTCCAACATGTTTCGGCCTGTCAGCCTGCATAAGGGAGACTGTCATAAACACATTTTGGTTACCGTATCTGAAAGAGGCAGCCACTGTTCGTTATCCTAAGCCAGATGATGCCAGTGTATTATACCCCTTATTCTGTTCCTTTAAGATCAGTTCTAATGGTATCTTACAATCTGTGATCAGGTCTTTCAAGTGGACTGTTTTCTTGTATTTCCGGACCAAAACTCCGTGTACATTTGCCGTGCGTACTAGTTACTCTGTCCAGCTTTTCCTCTTTTTGATGCCTCTAATCACGTTTCTTGAGGCGTAAAGCTTATGGAATTTGTCACTGTGCAGGTCTTTCCAGCTTCCTGTAACCTCCTGTTACGTCCAAATATTCTCTTCAGTACTCTGTACGTAGCTCTTCGTCCCCAATCAATGCCCTACCCTTAGAATGAAAGACAAAGTTTAACTGATTATGCATAGAGCGCAGTACTTCTTGAGAAGCTAGCAGTTCCTTTGCCTGTGTTTTATGGAACTCGAAGTTTCATTACCGTATTCACAAGAGTTTCCGTCTGGTCTCCCTCCTGAGTCAGCTGAGACCAGTGCACATCATCCCATACCATTTATTTGAGATCCAGTTTTGTATTATCCTCCCGTCTGCACTGTTTGTGCCCCGTTTTCGTTTTTCTTCACAACAGAGCCCTGTTTCAGCTGTTGTTTTCCATTCAATAACCGCAGTTAAAAATGAACCAGTTTATAGAATCTGAGCTTAACTTGTTGTTGTTTGTGTATTGTAAGTCGTGACCCAGATGTTCGCGAGGCAGTTGTTCCGGTTCGGCCAGGCTGCTTGTGATTGATCTCATGCTCCTGTTCCGACTTGTGTATCCCCGTAGCTGTGTATGGTGTGACAGCCTGAGCCCAAGCGACGCGATGCTCCGGAGCCGTTTGGCTCCAGTGGCTCCGCACAGAGGTGAGTTGCTCGACGGGGCTCATTACAGTGTCGATATTTCAAGGCACTGCAGGAGCAATGCAGCAATTACTGCGTGTCATGAACACGATCGCAAATAGTTTGAAGGCGCCGTTAGGAAGCTGTGACTTGCCTGATGCATGACGATATTTATATATGAGGAACGAAAACGCACAGTGGGTGTAGAGAGTTCGATGGTAATCAGAAGCAGTTGTGATGTTTTTGTTAATTTCCGTGACTTCAAAGTCTTTGAGAAATGCACCCATTATTCATGTTACCTGGGGATTTAATCGACTGTTTTTTTCCCCGTGTTTCTGTACGTTGGGATACGCAGTGTCGTAGTTGGTTGCGGCACTTCGCTACCAGCCAGAAGGGCGCGGGTTTGATTCCCGCTGAGGAAACTGGAATTTTTCATTGACTTAATCCTCCCTGCTGCACTATGGCCCTGGGGTCGACTCATTCTCCAACAGAAATGAGTTCCAGGAATATCTCCTGGGTGGGGGGTAATGGCGGCCGGTCCTTAGGACTGACAACCTAACCATCTTCATGCGGTGATTGTCTAGAAATTCTGGTAGCCTCAACCACCTGAAGCCCTACGGGCCTGTTCAGGCCTGTAGTGTGATAGCTTATTCTGTCCGTTGGTTTCCATGTTTTGCGTACGCAACTGTAATCTACTTTAATGTCCGCGTTTTTTTGTTCCATGTAACACGGACCATTCCCCTATTCTGTGTACGACTGACAGAGGGCGTCTGTCATTGTCCGCGGGGTATGGCCTCAGAACCCAGAAGGTTAATTAATGTAGCTCATCGTCCCGCGTAGTTAGCCAGTACGATGCATATAGTGTAACTATTCCAGCTTACATTTCGCGCACAGTAGAAAGCACTTTGCTTACACAGTGAAGACCCACATTATCACATTCACCACTAACAGGGGTCTGTATTGTCATTGTGTAAGTCAAGTTTATAGTAGTATGTGTATAAAGGCAACCGCGGGTGTGGGTTACGTTAGCTACTGCAGCGATCACCAGAAGGTCGTTATAGCAAAATGGTGTGTATGGCAGAGAAGCTCAAACATTAAAGTCTGGTTCCGAAGCCATTTAGATGACGTGTTACCAATTGGTAGCCGTTAGACACGTTGGTTCAATCACCTGACTCGTTTTATGTACGTAATATGCATCCCCTTCCCCGACCCTCAGTGGTTTTCGCGAGTCGCATGTGTTACCACAACCGAGACATGATTTCCAATAGTATAAGCTTCAATAAAGTGAATTTATTCTCATTTTTACGTTTTCTGCCCACTTTTCAGTTGAATATTTTAATTCTACTATTTGCCGTTGTTTCGTATTCACATGTTTCCCGCATTAAAATCTCACCCCTGCCACCGGCTATGCTTACAGAATTTTTTCTTAGTTTTACTCAGATGCTAGGAACGTTCGATTGTAGTACCTAAAATTAAGTCACGACCGCTTTCTTCCACATGCTTTCCACTCTTTTCATTAATTACGCAGTGACTCGACGTTATATAATTTGGGCTGTTGAACGCGTCTTTGAAAACCAAGCATGAATAAGCCAAATACTGCTACGCATACGTTATTATATAGACCGGTGCTTAATAAACTTTCTCCCACGAAGGAACCCATGAAATAATTTAATAAAATTTAATAATTGCAAAACAAAATGCGACTTATTCAGTTTATTACATTTTTTGTAGGCAGTTCTACATGTTTCGGGTGTCAACACCCGAAACATGTAGAACTGCCTACAGAAATGTAATAAACTAAATAAGTCGCATCTTGTTGGACAATTATTAAATTCGATTCACGATGCACGGACACATGTATATAAAATTCCATGAAATAATGTTTCATATCCCGAAGAACCCCATCATTTGAAAACGTTTACAGGCCAGAAAAAGTTGGTAGAGGGAGAGCAAGAATTTACACCCAGCGTCTTAATTATAAACAACTTTTTTATTATAACTTTTTTTTTTTCCTGAATGTTCTATCATCTGACGAAACGTTGCATTGACAGTGTGTAGCGTAAACTAACATCTCCAACTTTTCACAATTCCATCGTCGCGTAAGCGCTATGTAAGTTGATTCGCATGCATCCGTGGAAAGAAACTCGACAAAACTGGCGTGAAGTGTTTTGTTAAGTAGAAGTTTGTGGGATAAAGTGATAAATCGACTGATTTTGCAGCATCGTAAGGGGCGAAATTCAGGATGAGCAGTGTATATCGATTTCTGTATATAGGCATACATATATCGGTGATGGTGGTGATAATAATTATCTAGTGGGTGATAATACACATGATGAAAAATGTTGTTCCATAGCTCTTTCATTACAATTTATTCTTCGTAAATGCTCGATCATACGGCGATACGGTCAGTTCTGATGTTGAATCAACATTAATGCGATTAAACAGGTTCGTGATTTTGCGATTCACTAGGCACAATTGTGTCTGTCGGACATCTGGCGCAACTATCGGTAACTAATCGCTGCTTATACTTCACAGACCAATCACATAACATAAGGTAGGCTGTATAAATATGCTCGAATTTACTCATACGTAAGATGAAGCCATGCAAAAACTGGCTGATATTTTTCTTCAGATTTCTGCGGTGTGAAACATTCGCATTTTGAAGGTTCGATTAATATTTCGGTACTTCTGTTATGTAACGTTTTTATGTGCATTTCAGTGGCCATGTTTATTTATCGCGGTTCTGTTTGATATGGTGTTAAAAGGTTGAGGTACACAAAGCGCTTATTTGTAGGCTGTACCGCCCTGCCCCATCTTAACATCAGACTCTCGTTCTGAATTGTCGCCACCGTCTTTTGTTTTGCGGCACCTTCAGGATGCTGTTACGTTCCACCATTGACCGCAACTTTCCCGAAACTTGCTGAGAGCTGTGGCTGCAGGTATACCCACTTTCATACAGATATGGTATGTGCCGGGCTACTTGCGGTGCCCTCATTAAACGTCAGTAAACTGTTAATTGTATTTGGCAAAACGTAAACCCATCCTACCACAGTAGTTTTAGTTTAAAGCTCTGTACCTCTTACTTTGTGAGCAGTGTTGCGTTAAAGTCGTCTACATTTAATTTGTTTACTACTGTATTACACTAGACCTGTTACTGGGATTGACGTCATTCTGACATCAGATATGTAGAGGGTGGACAAAATAATGGAAACAGTTGTGAACGATACACATGTCCTTATTAATATGGTGCTGGGCTACCGTTAACCTATAATACAGCTTCTATCATTCTTGTAATAGACTCAAGTAAGTTCTGAATAGACTCTATTGCAATGTTGTACATCTCTTCATGAAGAACATCTAGTTGATGGAGAGATGATATAGGAGGGAATCTGCTTCTCACCATATTCTCTAAAACTGACCACAGTGGTTCGATGATGTTTAAGTCTGGTCATTGAGCTGGCCAGGTAAGATGTTGAAGTGCATCTTCATTCATCTCAAACCAAGACTGAGCACTTTCGGCTGTGTGTATTAACGAACTGTCATCTTGAAAAATTGCATTATTGTTAGGAAACAACATATGGGTCACAGGAATCACCTGGTTATCATACATGTCCACCTAGTCACTGGCAGTAATTCGACCATTCACGGTAATTATAAGACCACTAGAATACCAAGAAATTGCTGCCCAAATGATCACAGATCCGCCTCCATGTTCCACAGTTGGAACCAGACATTCAGGATTATAGGCTTCCTTGGGCGTTCACCAAAAAGAAACCTGCCTTGATGTTGTGAACAACGTGAAGGACGACTCATCGTACCATATTACGTATTTCCAGCCATCAGCCGTCCAGGGTTTATGACCATGACACCATGTTTTTCGCCTTTTAGCGCTGTGTTAAGGAATCACAGGTTTAGAAATTGCAACTCCACCGTGGGTGTTGGATTTGTGAAGCTCTCGTCAGAATGTTTTTGTGGAAACGGGGTCTACAAGATGAATATTGAGTTCTGCTGTCACCTTCGATGCAGTAATTCTATAATTTTTTAGACACAATCCTCTTCAGTTACAGTTATCCCTTTACCTTATTTTTGGTTTTCGGCCACTGTTCCTCGTAGCTGATTCTTTCCATGATTTGTGTATGCTGTCATGACCTTGGACACTGCTGCTCTGTACACACCTGTAAAAGTTGCTGTATTGGTTACAGATGCCCCAGCTGAACGCTGTACCTCTTTGAAAATCTGACAAGTCCCCCATTTTGCAGTACTGTCACACGAACTGTTACTGAACACAATATGTCATGCATTGACACTGGCACTAAGCGTAAACAAATAGAAGAATAACAACAGATAAAACTGATGTTATTTCAATGCAGCCAACACAAACAGTTTTATTCCTATATTGTCTAGTGTTTCCATTATTTTGCCCATCCGCCGTACTTTGCTCACTGTACATACATACAACGTGGCGCAAAAGCCACTTGACACCCGATTTTTTCTAACATACTGTCTAGTGTGGAGTCATTTGCGCCATTGCAGTAATTTTTTTTTTTCACCAAGCCGATTCCAAGATTCGTTCTTCAATTTATCTTAGTGGGTTCCGATTATTAAGTTGTTCCTATGCAGGCCAGGAAGGTATATAGAAGGGCGGAGGTATAGCTGCACTTATTCTTAACCTCCGTACGAAATGGAGGTGAATGGTCAGCGCCACGCCGTGGCTCCTTTACCCTCGGGGCAATAGCCCAGCTTACTTGTTGAATAGGAGGCTGGGTAATCTCCAGAACAAATCTGGACCTATTTGTAAAGTTCAGCCCATTACAGTGCAAATTGCTTTTTGAATTTCAGCAGTCTGGTCCAAATTAATTTCCGCAAAAACTCTATTCTTCAAAGTTAAAAAGCATGCCCTACGAGACAGGAGCTGAGGGTAAACCGGTATGATGCAGTGTACAATGACGTGTCTGTTTGAGCTCGACATTTTAACTGGTACAGCGGGAAGCGCCGTCGAATTTAACTCGACATTGGGCCGATAAGGATTAAGGTTCCCATGGCGGTAGCTGTGAAGGTACTGTCTTTTGGGATGTCACGCCTGACACTTTGGTGGCTAGTTATCAGGGCATCGGGGGACACTACTGCCGTCGTCTTCAGGGTAGAAGATAGAGGGAGCTGTTTCCTCCGAATGCAGACAATTAGCTGTCACTGTGTACGGTATCAATCGCGGAAGACAGTCTCACTTTATTTTAAGGCATAAACAGCTTGTTTTGCGTTGGTATACAGATGTAACGCTCTGCGGTCTCTCGCTTGCTGGGATTGTGGGTTCGAATCTCGCTGGGGCATGTCTTTCTCTTGTGAGTTTTATGTATTGTCACGTAGTGGTCTCTGCGTCGGTCTGGTCACCCGTCCAGGGGAGCCGTACGGAATGTGGTGTGTGATCGTGAAGCCTGGATAGAGAGGAGGTCCTAGTCCACTAAGGGCTGTTGTGCCATTAAAAAAAAGTAAGTGACGCTCCCAGAACGTAATACACTCGCAGTGTAAGGTACAGCTGTTGTAAGCTAGCGAAGCAGGGCTGGGTTTATTAACACGATAAATCTCACCTGTTGCTCATGTTGTACGTGTATTGCACTTGTCACGACTCATTTACGTTTCAGCGTGTAAAATTCGCGTCGGCAGTAGTACTGTGGCGCGCGTAATTTTAGTGCTTTTGTAGGGCTACTCTTCTGGTTGCTGTCGAGTATGGCCGTCTTCTTAATACACTATTTCTGTAACTCCCAGTCTCTCCTCTATTCATTGTGTAACAAAACAGTAAATTTATGAGGTTATACAGACAAACCCAATCATAATGGCACCTCCCCTACTCTGCGAGGTCTGCACATAGTACGGTATGTCAGCTTTATTGTCGGTGTGTTTATAATTGATATGAAATATTGCTGCTATATAAACTGGTACAATGTTCAATAATCGTGTTACACCGCTTAGCTATTAAGTACCTCATACACGTTGCTGCAGTCGGAGTGTGTTATGTACAGTACGTCTGTAAGCGCATGGGTTTATTTACTGAATCCCTTCTAATTCCAAATCCCTCGTTTTGGTAACTGCACCTTTCCGTTGGACTTCTGCTGTTTGTTGATGTACACTGATGTCACTGACGTTATGTTTGTTAACAACGTCCAGTAGATCGCTACGCACTCAGCGTTACAAATTAGTATTCTTGCTGAGAATTGTCGTGGGCAAGTGACTGTGAACCTCGTGCGCTTTGTACTTCTCAGGGCTTTCTTAGTTTTTTGTTTAATTTTCTAACCACGACACGAAAAACAAAACAACTACATTATTGTACTGATTTTTTAATGTCTGAGTGTAGCGCTTTCTGTGATCACTTGCAAGTTATTTTGAATCTCTTCTGTCTGAAACTGCGGCGTTTAATGACCCGTTGCGTGCCCTTCCGGCTTGTAGATGAATGAATGTATAGCTTTGGTCGTTTACTTAATAAACCGCCTCCCGGTACCACTTTTACATTTTATATTCTTTATGGATTGCCTTGGGATTAAGCCAAGTGAGAAGCCGGCGACTAACCGCCCGGACTATGGCACAATAAATCGATTTTGTTGCACCCACGGTCCTGTGGGACACAGGTCTGTAACTTCTTGTGTATTCGTGGCCTTCCTCATGGTAGCGACAGGTGCTATGCCATTTTCACGATATTATTCAATTTCGTATGTTTCCCATAAGCGCGTTTGTATTAGGCTTGTGGGCTGATCGCTTTTAGACGCGTTCGCCGAAGTCGCGAAACGGGTTTGTTAAGTTTCATCGTGTCCGTCTGTATCATCGGAATTAGAGATTTCGATGGTGAATCTTATTGGGCAAGCTGCGAGGAAGCGCAGAACACATCTTATGAACTGTGTTTTGTTGCCAAGAGCAAGTGTTACGTATGAATGTGTTTAAAAATTTTGTTCTATATTGTACGTCGTCGGGTCGGTTTACACTGCGGTACTGTGCCGGAGCTGTTGGGTGGGAGACCGTGGGGTGTGACCCGCATCACAAACTGACGGACGGGTCAGACAGACAGAGGGCAAATTGCGGTTGCCGTCCTTCAAGAGCATAGAACACAAGCCTCGCCTTTCTGTATTTGTTTTTCCTTTTTTCCTTGGAATAAATGCAGCATAAAGGAGTGTTCTGCTCTATGTAAGCTCAGACAGACTGCCCCACAATGCACCGTGTCTGCCTGCGTGTGTCAATTATATTTTTCCCTCTCAAACTAAAGCCTATCAGCTGCGACCCTCCACGAATGAAAATGAAAGCCGACTGGAGTCGCAGTGTGTGAGGATATAATTGAAAATTTTAGTTTATGGTAGATGAAAGGAATGTCTTTCATATTTTCTACGCAACGCGAAAGACCGTTCTTTATAATGGAGCCTGGGTTGCGGGTAGTTTATTATGGTATTGAGGGGAAGAAGAAGGGGAAGTTGGTTAAACTATTGTAATCTTATCTGCTCGTCTTGCTATTTTTGTGGCAGTTTTCTTTTAATTTTTCTCCGGTAGATGTCTCGGAATCAGCAGCTTGTTAGTGAAACGCTGTCAGTTGTAGATGTGTTGGTATCTTTGCCGTGGATATAGTGACATGTTCTACTCTTTCTCCTGTGTCATACAGATTTACACCTCTAACAGTCGTTAAGCGGACTGTTTTCCCGTAAACCTGCAAAGGGAAATATTTCCTTTCATCCCTGTTGTTCCGGTCTTCGTAACGGAATTTTTTCGTAGAACTTGAAGAGAACGGATCACTTTCGAGGGGTGGATATATATAGCAATATGGCATTGAAAAAAAATTGGATCTACAATAAACTGGGTTTGGGAACGTGGACTCGATTTACCTGGCCCAAAATGGAACCATTTGCGGACTGTTGTGAAAAATGTAATGGACCTTCGGGGGTTTCATAAAAGGCGGGGAATTTTTTAACAAGTTGAGCGAATTTCGCTTTCTGAAGAGGAAATCCATTCTATCGTACATTACCCTAATCTGGTCATTATTTTCCGTAACTTTTGAGTGAATCGTAAAACAGCACAATTTATATTTTAAATCCAGAAGAAAGTTTAGAAACAATACAAGCCCAAAGAGGATTGGCGTATGAACTTCGTTCTCTCTGCACGTCAGTTGTAGATGTGTCGGTATGAGCACGCGAGGCTGTAGTGGTAAGCTGCTTGGGTAATCATGATGAAGTCAGAATGTCGGATTAGAATGAGATTACTTGTTGAAGGATAGAACAGTGAACTTGTTTTTTTTTTTCTGACTTTTGTCTATTTTGAATGGAGCGCGGGGCGAGGAAAATTTGAACCTTACAAATTTGTCATGTTTTTTTCGTACACGGAACGTGCTTTGCACATATATAAACAAATATAAGAATCACATTATTAGACGAATAATTCTTTCGGGCACGACATAACATTACGGAACTGTAATGCATGAATTTTGATCAGTTTCACTCTTGTCTAGGTATGGTACAGTAAATAAAAATATTTATGTAACTAGGTTCGCGTAAAAGCAGATTTACGTGAATATCTCGATTTTCGTGCACTTTAATATTCTTCTATTGCAGTAGGCAGCAGATTCAGAAAGGGCTATAGTATCTGAGCATCTCTGCATGTCGGACTAAATTTTTTGCGGGCCATACCTAGTTTGTTCACCCCCTGATTTAGACAGTGGAGGACTGCCATTAAAATAAACGAACAAATCTTCACTTTTATTACCAAAGAGGAACGGCGTTGGTAGAGCGCTTGTTATTCTTGTGACTTGATCTTCTTAAGTAACCGCTTGGACACAGATTTGTACGTAATTATCGGCGTATTGATAGTCATCAATATTTATTATTAAAACTGCGGGTCGATATTCGTGTTGTGAAGTCGTGCAGTGTTAGCGCTTCTGCTTCGTGTGTGGAAGACCCAGTGTTCAAACCCTATGACCGAGTATCCCGATTGAGATTTTTCCGTGGTTTTCGTCAGTCCCTTCAAGCAAATGCCGGTGCGATACCTTAAATTAGGGCACGACCGCTTCCCCTCGCATCATTTCCAATTATCCTACCATTTGCACCTTGTAATCTTAGGGCATCATTAGATAAGGCATAAATACGTAAATTTATGGGCGGCTGTGGGTTTCGTTCTCGTGGAATTACGCATGACATCAAAACTCGATCGTCCTAACAAGAAAGGAGCGAACTGGTGTCTTTGTACAGATGGGCGGGCCTAATATGCAATTCTATACCGTTCTCTTTCTTGCTTCCCTCATTTTTTTTACCTCCGGGGGGTGGCGGGAGGGGTGGGTGGGGGAATTCAGCTAGGGAAAAATTGCGACCTAATTCAAGCATCTACTCTCTTGAGACGCAATAAATTCAACACCTCATTCTCTGATTAAAGTGTTGGCTTTCCCCGTCTCACCCCTTATCAACGCACGCCTCCCCTAGTTTATGCCGACAGTTTGAGGAAGGGATGAATGAAGGATGGGATTTTCTTTAAGGCCCTTCCGGTTGGAATATTGAAACTATAAAAACAGCAACGTGTTACATTAAGTAAGCGTTTACATTCTTGGCTATAATTTTTGCTCCCATCACGTTTGCACAGAAAGGGCTGCACCGAGGTCTTCGCTTGCACCAAAGTCTTAGGCGCTTCGTCGCCGGCCTCTCATCACAGAAGTCCTGGTTCGATCCCGGGGTTGCTCATACTGGATTTATGGTCGTAGTCGCATAGGGACAGGCTTTTCTCCGAGTACGCCAGGTTTCCTCTAGCTTCGTCATTGTTTTTGAACTTAGTTTTGTTCTTCACTTACTACAGCTATACCGACGCCTTGAATCTCAATTGATAATGACGTCGATATTTCAGTTGAATAAATTATAGACCGTGCTAGTGACTGGTTACGAATGCAGAAGTTACTGTTTAAGGGCAGTAGGAAGGATCGTATACGTAGAGCAGAAACGCCTGTAGTATGGTTTCGCGTCATTCCTTCTTAGACATCTCGCTGTGTCTTAAGAGTAGTCTGCTTACTAGTTTTGTAATGGTATCGCTTCATTTGGGCGCCGTTTAGACGTACCGCCATGTCTGTCCGTGGCTGTTGTCATGAATATTCAGAAAAGTTACATATTCGTTATAAAACATGAGTGAAATACAGTCAAGCACAACTCAGTTAATGCTTTCATTAATACAATAATATAATAAAATCATTAACTGAGTTGTGTTTGACTATATTTTGTTTGTATTATATAATTCTATACAACGGGGATGTCTCACCTAAAAGTTACAAATTTGTTTTCAACCTACTGTATCTGGTTCCATGAAGAAGAGTCCTTCTTGAGAGAGGAACAGTTCCTCAGCTTCTCCAAAGAGATTCCCCGCATTTAATGGAACTCAGAGATTTCCGACCGCCTTCACGGTGCCCTTCACATGCCCCTGTCGTGAGCCGGGTACATGCATTCCATTGCCATCGTATTTATTTAAGATACATTTTAACATTATTCACCCTCTAATATCCAAGTCTTCCAAGTAGGCTCTTTCCTGTGGTTTCCTCATCAAAATATCCGAATGCATTTCTGTTCTGTTCCGTAGAGTCACATCTCATTCTCCGTGATTTGATCGCTCGAATAACCCTCCTACTGTAGTTGTATTGTACTCTGTGCTGATTTGATATCCTGTTATCCTTTCATATTATGCTCAGTCCCTCGTGACGAATGTTATCTTCAAATAGCCCGCGATCGTATTCTGTCCAATCCTTCGGCATTCACTGAATGTGGCCAACCTCTCATTTTATTCGACACCAAAATATCTCTTTGTACCGCAGTTCAATACACTATAATTGACGCAGAACGCTTTGTCGCGATTTTTGTATCACACACTAACATTCTCCAGGCTCGTCTGCTTATTACTAAAAAACCGTCCCTCTAGCATGCTTATGTTGTGGTAACATTGATCATAGATCTTCAACCGCCCCTAAAACTAGCGAGTGTTCTCGACAAAGACTTTCCCATCGCAACTCTTGTGTGAAGGCATCCGGCATATTGTAAACATCCGGCAGACACCCATCAGCAGAGCGTTTTCACCTTGGTGATAGTGTTTATTCCGTTCTTCGTTGTGTGTGTCATGTCAACACAGGATTTGTGTGCCTTACCACCGAACACAGCTCGACCACGCATTTCAGATTCACCGCCCATGTCGTGTATTTGCTTTGTTTCAGATCTGACATGCACAGGTAACGTCAGAGAACTTGAAATATAGTGCGCTCTATTGCAGTGCGTGATTTTCATTGCACCGAATTTCTATCAAGACAGGCAGAATACCTGTAACGTGACATGTGGCGCGTTCCGATATATGTTCTCCGTGACGCTGCGTCATTCGAGCCACTTTTAGGCGCGTTCGCAAAATTGCGAAAAGCGACTGTTAGCTTCCTCATCTTTCCGTCCGTCTGTCCACATGGAACAGCTCGGCTCCCACTGGACGGATTTTCATGAAATTTGATGTTTGAGTATTTTTTTCGGGAATTTGTCGAGAAAATTCAAGTTTCATTAAAATAAGACAAAAATAATGGGCACTTAACATGAAAAGCAATTCACATTTTTGATATCTCGCTCAATTCTTCATAGAATAGGAAATGCTTCAGACAAAAGTTGTTAGAGAAATCAAAACACGCATTTTGTGTTCACTAACTTTTTTTTTTTCGGAAATCGTGTCGTTTGTGATATAATGTGGAAAAATGTTGTATGATGCGCAAAGAGATGAGCATGTTGTACGTTAGTTCTTTCTTGCGTGTGTTAACGACGCCAACACTAGAAGTCGCCAGCGTTTAAGGCATATGATTGCTAATTCTCAGATGTCGGAAGTTTTTCCTGTGGAAATGTAGCAATTTGCGCAATTTCGTTTGTAGCTTCTAGTAACTTAAGTATTCAGATGGCGTTTAAAGGTAGATTTTAGCTGAAGATGCAAGCCTTCTGGGATGTTACGCCTTGTCGGTTGGTAACATCCCAGAAGACTTTAATCTTTAAGAACAGCTCTGTGAAATCCTCAAATATCGCATACATACAGCTTGGTCGATACTTCCCCACTTTTGGAAACAGGGCAACGGACTTTTCTGTCCAGGGCAGTGGAATATCTACAGTTTCAGTTTAGGTGTTTGAACCATAATCTGTCCAGCTTTCATTAAATGTTATCGAAGCGTCTGTCCACATCACGAGTCTTCTTATTGTATATTAACAATTGCAGGGTCCACAGTTATGTGTCCTGTAGACGTGAAACCAATATTTTCAATTGGAAGAGTGTTTTATTGTCACTGAATTTTTAAGTAATGGAATTTGTTAGTGGGCTGCTCCTTGGGTCTGCATCTGAAGAGACCGTGGAAAACTACTGAATGTGCCATTTGTGTGTAGTTAGAAGATTTACCGCTCCTGATGCATTCCGTGTTTGGCGAATGTAGAGGGGACAGGCCTGGGGGGTTAGACGCGCGTTACCATGGACGACTACGTTCGGGGAGACGGGGATTGATTGGATCTCACCGCAGAGACGCGATTTCGATCCCGGGCCAGTCCATGTGAGATTTGTGGTGGACAGAGTGACATCGGCGCAGGTTTCTCTCCATGTACTGCGTTCTCCCACTGTCATTATCTTTCCACCTGTGCCACATACTCATCTTCATGCTGCTTTTGTCAGAAGGACAAGCGGCCGAAGTCAGTAGAATGTGAAATCAAACAGCGTTCTTCCGTAAATCGGGGGCTTTTGGAAGAAAAGTGCGTTAGATTTCATTGGTAACTCAGGGAACAGAAACAACGATTCTTGACAGCCTCAGCTTCGACATCGCTGCTTTTAAGAAGTAGTGTTCTCGTGAGAAAGGGCCGGGATAGCGATCCTCATTGCGCTGTCTCATTGACACGTAGCTAAGACGGGCTGCCAATGCTGATGCGGAACGTGGAAGCTGGTCCTTATTGCATGCCAATAAGAATGCACTGCTTCACTACCTTGTAGTCGCTGTCCCGGCACCTTCTCATTCAGAGTGTTGCGTGTTAGAAGTACCTATCAAGAAGACGTTATTACCCCCTCCAGTTCCACTCCGTCACTCGTGTTTTCTTTTACATTCCGTAATCCCGGACAGCGTCGGGGAACAGAATTTGGATATTACGCGTGGGTCAGAGTGATAAAGTGTCGTACCGTCACCTGTTTAATATCCAGTAACAACCAACTGCTGAGATAATGATGTACGTCTCCGCATCATGAACTGTGACAAGCAGGCAGACGTGTCTCGAGCTGCTGTGCTGAAAAAAAATATGACGTTTGAGGTTTCGGCAGTAAACAATGCTCGTTACTTTGTCTTGTGGGCATAGCAGCGTGTGGAAGATAAAACGATAAAAATACAAGGAAACAACTTATAAAACCAACCTTACGTGCACTGGAATGTATACATAACAGATGCGCAAAATCTCCTACATATTTCGGCACTGTTTGTGTGCCATCACCAGGGAAGCATTCACTGTAGTTAAAGCAGTGCTTTCGAAATGTTGCGTTGTATGCAGCACAGTCACACACTGGCACACGTATTAAAAGTTCTCATTAAAACATATGAGAGTCCATCGACAAAATGTTTAAGTGTTGAAAGAGTAGTGGAGATACTTCTGCGACCTCCATGTAGGCTGTGATTTGGTGTGACTGTGCTGCGTAAAACGAACCATTTCGAAAGCACTACTTCAACTACAGTGAAGACTTCCCTGATGATGGCACACAAAGAGTGCCGAAACATGTAGGAGATTTTGTGCATGTTACATATTCTAGTGCATGTAATGTTCGTTTTATATGTTGAGATGTTGCACTATGCACGGTACACGCAATATTAAAGTAATACGACGAATAGTTGAAGAATAAGAGACCAACTTGATGTCACTAGTTATTATGTTTTATTTCACTTCTTCTATGCTCGACATGTTTCGGACATTAATACATCCATCATCAGGAGCCTGCGACTTTTCTATTGTATCACCACATTGGTCATGTGTTCTTGTTTCGATGTGTGTTGGAGTTTCGGTGTGGCTGGGTTGGGGTG
>Ga0123354_10000153_pt1 | contig 54660 bp, 48 predicted proteins | sample TergutLab28metaG_2_FD_97872 | JGI IMG/M metagenome (GOLD analysis project Ga0123354, IMG submission 97872) | Labiotermes labralis P4 segment gut microbial communities from Petit-Saut dam, French Guiana - Lab288 P4 | ecosystem: Host-associated > Arthropoda: Insects > Digestive system > Gut ... | reverse complement strand
TGAAGAAGGCCCGCAAAGCACCGCAGTACTCGAAGCGCTGATGTCTCGCCTGTTCGGCACCGATGGGGTACGGGGCCGGGCCAACGAGGAGTTGACCGCGGAACTGGCCCTGTCCTTGTCAGTTGCGGCAGCCCATGTTTTAGCGGAGGCCGATCCAGGAACCCGCCTACGCGCAGTCGTCGGACGCGACCCCAGAGCCTCCGGAGAATTTCTCGAAGCCGCAGTAGTTGCTGGTTTGGCCAGTGCCGGTGTCGATGTCATCCGGCTGGGTATCGTTCCCACTCCGGGCCTGGCTTTCCTGGTGACCGAGGTTGGAGTCGACTTCGGTGTCATGCTGTCCGCGTCTCACAATCCCATGCCCGACAACGGCATCAAGTTCTTCGCTCACGGAGGCATCAAACTTCCCGACGACGTCGAGGACCTGATCGAGGCCGAGATGGGCCAGGCTTGGGTTCGTCCCACCGGCGCCGAGGTCGGGCGGGTGTGCAACAATCCCGAACTGGTGGACCGCTACGTCAACCACCTGGTGGCGTCGCTTGGCTCAGATCGTCCTCTCAGTGGCGTGAAAGTCGTTGTGGATCCGGCCAACGGTGCTGCGTCCCGTACTGCTGTGAAGGCTTTCATGACGGCTGGCGCGTCGGTCACGGCCATCCACAACAAGCCGGACGGGCTCAATATCAACGACAATTGTGGGTCCACGCACATCGAGGCCCTCCAACTTGAGGTCATCTCCTCGGGGGCCGATCTGGGGATCGGGCTCGACGGGGATGCCGACCGGTGCATCGCGGTCGACGCCAACGGCCGGGTGGTGGACGGTGACCAGATTCTGGCCATCCTCGCCCTGGCCATGAAGGAGTCGGGACGCCTCCATCAGGACACGGTGGTTGCCACGGTGATGAGCAATCTGGGTTTCTTGAGGGCGATGGCGGCCCACGGGATCCACGTGGATGTGACGAAGGTGGGGGACCGCTACGTCGTGGAGTCGATGAACGCCAACGGTTTCACCCTGGGGGGCGAGCAGTCGGGGCATGTCGTGATGAACGAGTTCGCCAGTACGGGCGATGGCACGCTGACCGGGCTGCACGTGGCCGCTCAACTGGTGCGTACGGGCAAGTCCCTGGCGGAACTGGCCTCCATCATGAAGCGTCTGCCCCAGGTGATGATCAACGTGGCCGGAGTGGATCGCACTCGGGCGAATCTGGACCAGGGAGTCGTCCAGGCGGTCACCGCCGCAGAGGCCGAACTCAAGGGAGCCGGACGAGTGGTGTTGCGTCCCTCGGGCACAGAACCCCTGGTCAGAGTGATGGTCGAGGCGGACACCGAAGAACGGGCCCGCGAGGTGGCGGAGAGCCTGGCCCGGGTTGTGAAACAACGTTTGACACTGTGACATCGCCGTCATAGTGACAATGTCTTCAGCACGCTCCTGGCGCTGACAGCCGGTCACAAAATGGTGACTTGGGGCTCGCAATAGACAGGTCCCAGGACATGTTTCAAGCTTCGTACGGCGAAATTACCGGCGTGAGTGAGCAGATCCAGAACCCGGTCCTGATCGTCACGAACGCTGACCCGAACGGTGTACTCACCCTCCCCGAGTTGCAGAGCGGGCAAGGCGATCTGAAAACGTACTGTGCCGGCTTGAGAAGGCATGTTCACGTGCAGAGTTTCTCGGGTGTCTGTTTCCACCATGGTACGGCCAAGAAAGTCTTCGATGATGACTGAAAAGGCCCAGTTCGGGACGGCCTGAGGGAAGGCTACCTCGCAGTTGATTTCAAGGTCGGATCCCGGTGGCATCACCACCTGGAAATCGGAGTCGTGGGGAGAACCACGGGAGTCGGTGAGGTAGATGCGGTCGATCTTGGCCTCATAGGGGGAGGAGGAGGATTCCTGGTCCGCCTGATCGGCGGCAATGACCTCCTGGTAGTCCCGGCGCAACCGCCCGAGGGCGACGATGGGGGTCGAGTCCTCGACCAGCGATCCTTGTTCGAGCACGATCGCGCGGTCACACACATCCGCCACTTGGCCCGGCGAGTGAGACACGAAGACTATGGTCCGGCCCTCCTCCTGGAAACTATGGATCTTATCCATGCATTTCTTCTGGAAGGGCTCATCGCCGACGGCGAGGACCTCGTCAACGAGCAGGATGTCCGGATCGACATGGACAGCGACGGCGAAGGCGAGGCGGACGTACATCCCCGAGGAGTAGAACTTGACTTGGGTGTCGATGAAGTTCCCGATACCGGAGAATTCAACAATCTCGTCGAAATGCTGCTCAGTCTCCTCGCGGGTCAATCCGAGCACGGATGCGTTCAGGAAGGTGTTCTCCCGGCCCGACAAGTCTGGATGGAAACCTGCCCCCAATTCGAGCAGTGCCGCAACTCGTCCTCTGGTGAAGACCTGGCCGGAGTCTGGAGACAGGATCCCGCCGATGATTTTCAACAGAGTCGATTTCCCGGATCCGTTCGGGCCGATCAAACCGACCGACTCTCCCAGATCGATGGACAGGTTAATGTCTTTCAACGCGGCGAAGGTCTCTTCATGGAGTTTGCCAGTACGGTAATTGACCAAGCGCTCTTTGAGAGACTTTTGTTTCTTGATGGTGAATGTCTTGTTGACATCCGTGACCCGTACGACCTCAACACCCATCTAGATCTCCTGGGCAAAGTTGCTTTGAAGGCGATTGAAGAGGCGTTGTGCCAAGAAAACTGCCACGAGACCGACGATCCACGCGATGAGCAGACGGGTTCCCAAGTGGGTGGGCCACGGGAAGGGTGGAGTGGCGTCCCAGACGACTCGTTGGGTGCCCATCACAGCCAGTGTGATCGGGTTGGCCAGGTAGATTTCCTGCAACACCCCGGACAGGTGGGGAGCGGCCATTCCCCAGCTGTAGATGACCGGTGATACGTAGAATCCGATCATCAGGACCACTTCGACCAGGTGCTGGACGTCGCGCATGTAGACGTTGAGGGCGGACAGCAGCAGGGCGAAGGCGGTCGCCCAGGTGACGATCGTCACGATGGCCAGGGGGAAGTGGAGGAAGCCGATCGACCAGTCGAACCCGGTGGTGAAGGAGACGGCCACGATGAGGATCACCAACTGGATGGTGAAATTGAAACCAGCCGCGCCGATGCTGGTCAGCGGGAAGATCTCACGGGGCAGTGCCGTCTTCTTGACGATGGCCGAATTGGCGAGGATCGACCCGGTTCCGGCGAAGACCGCCTCTTGGAACAAGGTCCACAGGGTCAGCCCGGCGTAGAGGTGGATGGGGAAGTTCGCGATCATCCTGGTGGCTCCCAGGAACTTGCCGATGACGACGTAGTAGATCGCCAGCAGCACCAAGGGGCGGATCAAACTCCAGACCAGGCCGAGGGCAGAGTCCTTGTACTTGGCCCGGATCTCGCGGCGTACGAGCAGGTTGACCAATTCTCGGCGCTTCCAGATTTCTTGGATGGAGCCAAGAGATCCCTTCAGCATCGTGTGTCGCGGGAACATGTCATGGAGAGGTTCCTGTGACAGGCGATCGGCTCGATCACTGGCTGTGCTCAATGTCTGATCCGCCTTCCTGTGTTGACCAGATAAGTCAACCACGTGTAGCCATTGCGGTCCAAGATGCTGAACCAGCCTGAGACGGGCAGATATCCTGCGCGCGTGGTGACCATGAGGCCACGCCATTGGGACTCCCAATGACAGCACCATCCATACAGAGTATAGATGCTCGATAAAATCGATGAGAGGCTTTCCCGGCGTGAACACGTATCGATGTTGCTCCAGGCGCGTGCGAGTCGTACTGTAAACTCACGAGCCCATAAAAACGGAGAGGCCATCGTACATGCAACGATTGATCGGACGCCGACTTCAGCGTGTGTTTCCCGTGCATACTGCACGAGGACAGGTGGTTCGAGTGGCGATGTCCCGGCTGAGCGCCCTGTGTGAGTTCTTGGCGACAAATCCGTACCAGAAGTACATCAAGGCTGTAGAACCATTCTCGTTTCTTTCACCGGTTGCCACGCCGAATGCCACGGATCAGCCTCTGTTCAGCATTGTCATCCCGTTTTTTAACACTGCCGACAAGTACCTGAATCCGTTGTTTGACTGCCTGCGTGCTCAGTCTTTCCAGGATTGGGAACTCATCATCGCCGATGCGTCGACCGATGAGACGAGGGCAGATCGGATCCAGGAATTGTCTGGTCTGGACTCGAGGTTTCACTACGTCCGTCTGCCTGGGAACCTGGGAATTTCGGCCAACACGAACGAAGCGTTGAAACAGGCGCGCGGGCAGTTCATCGTATTCGTCGATCACGATGACACGATCTCACCACATGCGCTCAATGAGGTCGCCGCCGTGATCGCAGACCATCGGGACGTGGATGTGGTCTACAGCGACGAGGATGTGTTGAGCGATGACGGGAAGCGCCGGATGCGTCCATTGTTCAAGCCGTCCTGGTCGGTTCACATGCTCCTTGAAATGAACTATGTCAATCATCTGTCGGTGATTCGCGCCGAACTGATCAGGCGGATCGGAGGGTTTCGCCCTGAACTCGACGGTGCGCAGGACTACGATCTGCTGCTGAGGATTCACACCTTGCAAGAATTGACAGTGGTGCATATCCCGAAGGTCCTCTACCACTGGAGGAAGGCGGAGAACTCGACGTTGCGAACTTTGGACACCAAGTCGTACGCAGTGGAGGCTGGACGAGTCGCGTTGCGTGACTATCTGGATGCCATCGGGGTGGAGCACGAGGGTGTGAGTCTTTTGCCGGACAAACCCTGGTGGTATCACTGTCATCCCCGGTGGTCATGCCGCACCGATGTCATCGTCATGGTGTCACCAGATGCCCGGACGAACCGCCAATTTGAGAAACTGTTACGTGAGGCGACTACCCCCCGATGGGTCACACCGAGGTTTGTGTCCATCCCACCCAGTGCTGATGTCCGGGAGCATTGTGACGCGTCCGCTGACGCGGTGGTGGTGATCAGATCCATGTTTCTCCCGCAAGATTCCACTTGGCTCGATGAGCTGGTGGGGGTACTGGCATTGCCCCAGACGGCGGCTGTTGCCCCACTGTTGATGGGCGCCGTTCGTGATCGGGTGGTTGATTCGGGTTGGGTTGAGTTCCAGGGTCAGTTGAGACCCTTGTACCCAGGAGCCCACACCACTGGTTTTCCTCTTGCTGGCCCGGCGGATCTCGTTCGCGATGTCGATGGGCTGAGCGATGCCGTTGTGGCCTTTCGCACGCAGGCGAATCATCCCGAGCTCTTCGTTTCCGGTGTCGTCGATGGAAGACACTGGCGTGACAATCTCGTGCTGTGGAGCCCGGTGCGCTTCCTCCCAGCCAAGGTTCCCTTCGGTGACACGCGTTTCAACGACAATCTCGTCCTCAATGGCGCATCTGTTGTGTTGAGGAAATCCACGTGGAAGAACTGAGCTGTCGTGCGTAGTCGGCCAGCAATCAGGATGAACACCGAGCGTCAAGGCCCCAGGAGAGGTGTTGTAGACTCACTCATTGGCGGAGCATAGAGAGGCCATCGAGAATGCCATCATTATTCCGAAGAGGGATCGCAATCTTGTTTCCTGTCTATTCAGCGCGGGGACAAACCATTCGCAAAGTGACCTCGCGGATGGGTTTGACTCGCGAATTGTCCTGGACACACCCCTTCGAGGCATACATCAAGAATGTCGAACCTTTTGTCTTCCATGCGCCGTTGAGAACTGAACCGAACGCAGAACAGCCATTGTTCAGCATCGTCGTACCCTTCTTTAACACGCCAGATGAATACCTCATCCCACTGCTCGACTCCGTGGCGTCGCAGTCATTTGCCGATTGGGAAATGATCATGGCTGATGCCTCAACTGACCGGGATCGATCTGTTCGTCTGGAAGAGTTGTCGCATGGTGACTCGCGGTTCCGATATGTCCGTCTGGGTACGAACGCAGGAATCGCGAGTAACACCAATACCGGGATTCAGCAGGCGCGCGGTCGGTTCATTGTGTTCGTCGACCATGACGACACCTTGTCACACCATGCGCTGAACGAGGCCGCTGTGGTGATCGCCGATCACGAGGATGTGGATGTCATCTACTCCGATGAGGATGCGATCAGCGATGACGGGTGGTATCGCAAGCGCCCCTCGTTCAAGCCATCCTGGTCGCCGCATATGTTCCTGGAGATGAACTACACGAATCACTTGTCGGTCATCCGGGCAGATCTGGTACGGGAAGTGGGGCTGTTGCGTCCGGATCGCGATGGTGCCCAGGATTATGACCTGTTGTTGAGGATTCATGCTCTGCCGCGTGAGATCACAACTGTGCATATTCCGAAGATTCTCTACCACTGGCGAGAGGCGCAGTTCTCGTCCTCGCGTGCGATCGGCCAAAAGTCGTACGCAATGAAAGCAGGCACGGCTGCGGTGACAGACTATCTCGATGCCATCGGTGTGGACCATGATGGCGTCGATATCCTTCCTGACAAGCCAGCATGGTATCACTGCCATCCTCGGTGGTCGTGTCGGGTCGATGTCGTCGTGATGGTCTCGGACGACGTCAGGGTGAATAGTCGTTTCGAAGAACAACTGCGAGCCGCGACCGGTGCCACGTGGGTTGTTCCACGTTTCAGGTGCCTTCCACCGACAGCAGATATTTCCGAGCAGTGCACTGCCAGTGAGGCTGATGCGGTGGTCGTCATGCGGGCCATGTATCTTCCGAAAGACCGTAGTTGGCTCGATGAGTTGGTCGGGGCGCTCAGACTGCCGCAGACTGCGGCGGTGGCTCCGTTGTTGATGACCGGCAACGATAATTTGGTGGCCAACGCCGGCTTCATGGAGCACAAGGGTCAGCTTCGTCCGCTGTATCACCGCGGTGATGTGACGTTCTCCGGACTGGCAGGCTTGCCGGATCTGCTTCGCGACGTTGATGGACTCGACGATGCGGTGGTGGCATTCCCGGTGAATACTGACCATCCCGAGCTCTTCCTCACCGGTGTCGTCGATGGCAGAACATGGTCTGACCGTCTTGTTCTGTGGGGGCTGATCAGGTTGTATCCGGCTGCGATGCCCTTCCGTGACACCCTGTTGAACGACAATCTCTCCCCCCGCGACGCGCTTGTCGTCCTGAAAGATACGGTAGGGATATAGCGACATGGAAAATCGGACAGTAGCGTACCTGATCGTCACCTGGAACAATGCGGACATCATTGCCGGATGCATCGATTCCATCTTTGCGCAGGCCGGTGTGAAGTCTGATGTCTATGTTCTGGACAATGATTCCTCAGACGACACGATCACACAGGTGCGCAAGTATCGCAAGGTTCATCTTCTCAAGTCCACGCGTAACCTCGGGTTCGCTAAGGGAAACAATGTTCTCATTCGGCACGCTCTGCGAAATCCAGATGTGCAGTGGGTGGCACTGATCAATTCGGATGCGGTGTTGGACACGCAGTGGACCCGCAACATTTTGGACTACGTTGACGGCAAACCTTCTGTGGCAGCGGCCCAGGGTTTGACCTTAGATTATTACGACCATCACATTGTCGATTCCCGCCATATCTATGTGTCGAAGCGACTCCAGGGGATTCAGTACGGCTACACCGAACTGGTGGATCACGAGGCGTACTATCCTCGAAAGGTCTTTGGTGTCAATGCCGCAGCGGCGATGTTCAGCCGCGATTTCATCGAGCACCAACCTGACCCCGACAGTTACTTCTTCGACGAGCGCTTTTACATGTACTACGAAGACGTCGATGTCGCGTATCGCGCCTTGGTGGCAGGATATGACTCGTTCTTTGTGCCAACGGCAGTTGCGTACCATATGGGATCGGTGAGTGCCAAGAAGAACATGAAGATGTACCCGGTGATCATGACGGCCCGCAACCATCTGGCTGTGGTGTACAAAAACACACCATGGCGTTTGATCTTCCTGTCCATGCCTGAGTTACTCAAAGGGATCAAGGATTTCCTGCAACAAGTCAAGCACGATCACGGAGTCAAGGGCATGCGCAAAGTACTTGGTACTTACGTGATCGGTCTGCTTCGGCTGCCGATGTACGCACGCTCTCGCCGGGAGATTCGTAAACACACCCGCTTGGGTTCAAATTACATGATGGTTGTCATGCGGCAAGAAGGTATTCGATGAGTTCCCCCTGGCGGGAGACTTGCACATGTGGATTCTTCTGTTGTGAATTGGAGAGTCGGCCCCGATAGTGGTCTGTGCGATAAGGTGTTCACCATGGCGTCGTCGCAGGTGTCTGTGGGTACCTATACATCAAGCGCTGCTGTGCCTTCTCAAGTTTCGGTTTTGAGGGGAGACCCGAACACGTGAAGTTACCGACGAGGCAGACCCTCACTGGTGTGGGGTCCGTGGGCTTGGCAGGTGGCATTGCCGGAGTAGCCGGCTTCGTTCTCATGGTAGTGATGGCGAAGGTCTTGTCCCCTGAACTCAATGCCCAGTTCCTTGTTTTTTGGTCTGTGCTCTTCTGGGTCTTTGGATCCTTGGGCGGCATCCAATTCGAAACAGTACGATCCACTCGTACTGCGGCTCTTGCTGGAGATGAAGCCATGGTGGTGCCAGCCACGCATCACGTCCGTGTCGTGCCTGCGGGACTTGGCGTTGCCACAGGGGTTGTTGCGATCTTCTTCTTGTCATCGTTGCTGTGGGCTCCGCGGGTTTTTGGCTCGGACTGGCTGTTGTCAGTGGTCGTTGTCGCATTGGCTGCAATCGTCTACGGGGGGTACACCTCGGTCGTGGGGGTTCTTGGCGGACAGGGACGGTGGGTGTCTGCGGCCGTACTCATGGTGGCTGATCCGCTTGTTCGCAGTGTCGCTATCGTCATTGCTGCATTGGCATTGTCAGGTCTAGTCGGTGTGAAGCTGGCGGCGGGTGTGGCAACGTTGACCTGGGTGGTGCTGGTTCTCGTCTTCAAAGGATACCGTTCGATTCTCGGCAGCCGAGGTGACACTAATGTGCGTGAATATGTTGGGAAAACTAGCCAAGCGGTCGTGGCGACTTTAGCCAGTACAGCATTGGTGGTTGGTTTTCCCACGCTTTTGGGACTTGTCGAGGGCAACAGCATCATCCAAGAATCGGCCGGGTTGCTCTTCGCAATTTCTATGACACGGGCTCCATTGATGCTGCCTCTGAACGCCTTCCAGTCGATGATCGTTGCTCACTTCGTCAAGCGGGGAGGAAGTCCTCGAGTCGTTGGTCGAATCGTGCTTGCTGTTCTGGGGCTGGGCGTTCTGGCGTCGATTGTGGCAGGGATCATTGGGCCGCCTCTGCTGGGTTTGGTGCGCCCCGAATATCGACTCGGACCACTACTAGTGGGTGGGCTGACCTTAGGTGCAGCCTTCTTATGTCTCGTCGTTCTGACAGGAACATTGGCCCTGGCCAATAATCAACATACGGTCTACATGACGGGGTGGGTCGTCGCCATCGTGGTGACGATCGGGATGTTGTGGATTCCGTGGACCCTTTCAGTCACAGTCATCGTGGCCCTCATCGGCGGATCCTCGTGTGGAGTTATTGTCCATGTCACTGGCATGATGGCGATCCCTCGCACATCAGATCGTGGGACCGAAGAACAATGACATCAGGCGTGACTGAAGGTGAGGTAGTGTGTAGACCATGGTCGATCCTGACGCATCTCCTCGAACCCTCGTGATCATTCCGGCTTGGAATGAAGGAGCTGTGATTGGTGAGACACTGGCTGAATTGGGCAGTCAACACCTCGCAATCGACACTTTGGTCGTCGACGATGGTTCCCGTGATGACACCGCCGACATCGCTCAAAACTCTGGGGTTTCGGTGTTGCGCCTCCCCTTCAATCTGGGTGTGGGGGGAGCCTTACGAGCTGGGTTCGAGTACGCCCACCGTAACGACTATGACCAAGTTCTCCAGTTGGACGCAGACGGTCAGCATGATCCGAGAGACATTCCCCGTATTCTCGAAGCACTGGGAGAAGCAGACATTGCCATTGGGGCTAGGTTCGCTGGTGTGGGAAGTTACTCTGCCGGAGCCTCCCGGCGTCTCATGATGGGGATCCTTGCCCGCGTCATTTCAGGTTTGGCACACACGCGGCTTACCGATGTCACGAGTGGATTTCGTGCCGGAAACCGACGAGCGATCGAGCAGTATAGAATTCATTTTCCAACGGAGTATCTGGGTGACACCGTAGACTCCTTGGTCATGGCAGTTCGATCAGGACTCACCGTGACCCAGGTTCCTGTCCAGATGCGACAGCGTCAGGCAGGCAAACCCTCGACCTCACCGGTGAAGTCAGTCATCTATCTGGGTCGAAGTCTGCTTGCTCTGCTCATCGCGCTGACCAGGCCAACGACTCCACCAAAGGATTGAAGCTGTGCGCACTACGATATTGTTCTTGTTTTTGGCATTAATTGTCGTAGCCATCATTGTTGCACTGTTACGGTCGCGGAGAATATCAGAGAAATATGCCATTCTGTGGTTGGGTGTCGGTGTCATCGCCATCGTCTTGGCAGCATTTCCAGCCCTCCTGGGGTATGTGGCCAGGTTGGTGGGGGTACAGGTTGCATCGAACCTGCTCTTCGCGTTGGCGCTGATACTGCTGTTGGGAGTTTGTATTCATTTGTCATTGGAAGTCACGCGCTTGGAAGACCGCGTTCGTCGTCTGGCGGAGGAGTCGGCTCTCCTCAGGCATGCTCTGGAGAACCCTCCAGGTGATGAGACGTCGGGTGCATCTGAGGAGTGACCGGTGTGTACTAAGCTGATGGGCTGCGGATAAAAGTTGTCACAAGCTTCAGAATTGGTCTGATTGATTGGAGTGGAGATGAGTCTCACGTTGCAGGGCAAAGTCGTTGCGATTACAGGAGGCACCGGATCATTCGGGTCGACGATGACTCGTCATGCGTTGGAGTCGGGAGTGGCAGGTGTGCATGTGCTGAGTCGTGATGAGGCCAAGCAGGATGATATGCGCCGTCGTGTCGGTGACGAGCGAGTGCGGTTCTTTATCGGCGACACCCGGGATCGGGAGAGTCTACGGCCGGCACTACGGGGAGTTGACTATGTCTTTCATGCGGCGGCATTGAAGCAAGTCCCGTCGTGCGAGTTCTTCCCAGGCCAAGCGGTCGCCACCAACGTGATCGGCAGCGAAAATGTCGTGGCTGTCGCATCGCAATCTGGCGTGAAGTCTCTGGTGTGTCTCAGTACGGATAAGGCTGTCTATCCCATCAATGCCATGGGAATGACCAAAGCACTCATGGAAAAAACCGTCCAGGCCTTTGCCCGGAACAACCCAGGTTCAGAATTGACTGTGGCGTTGACCCGGTACGGGAACGTGATGTATTCACGAGGGTCGGTGATCCCGTTGTTCGTACGTCAGGTGACATCTGGGCAAGAGTTGACTGTGACCGATGGGCAGATGACACGTTTCTTGATGTCCCTGGCTCAGTCAGTGCAATTGGTTGAGTATGCGTTTGAACATGCCGAGCCAGGTGATTTGTTCGTGATGAAAGCGCCCGCAGCGACGATCGAAGTCTTGGCCCGGGCGGTGGCGTCATTATTCGGGGTGGATGAGCCCGAGATCCGAGTGATCGGTCATCGTCATGGGGAAAAGCTCCATGAGACATTGTTGTCGGCTGAGGAGAGAGTAGGAGCGATGGATGAGGGCGCCTACTTCCGGGTCCCAGTCGACGCTCGCGGACTCCAGTACGAGAAATACTTCGACCAGGGACGCCAAGATGCGGAGGCCGAGGCGTACACTTCGGCCAACACGACCCGGTTGGATGTCGACCAGACTAAGGCTTTGCTGATGGAGCTTCCTGAGGTACAGGAAGAGTTGCGACGGGCGGGAGTGGAGTGATGGCTGCCCTCACAGTGATGACCGTAGTGGGGACACGCCCGGAAATCATCCGGCTGACTCCGACGATCAAGCTGTTGGACAAGCACGTGAACCATGTGTTGGTCCACACAGGCCAGAATCATGACTACGAGTTGAACGAAGTTTTCTTTGAAGACTTGGGGTTGCGTTCGCCAGACCTCTTCCTTGATGCTGACGTGTCGTCGTTGGGAGCCGCCCTGGGGTCGATCATCGCCAAGACCGAGCAAGCGATCACGAGCGTCAGACCGGATGCCTTCTTGATCTTGGGAGACACCAATTCATGTATGTCCGCGATCATGGCAAAAAAGATGCGCGTTCCGGTGTTTCACATGGAGGCTGGGAATCGCTCATTCGACCAGAATGTGCCCGAGGAAACAAACCGGCGCATCATCGACCATCTGGCTGACTACAATCTCGCTTACACCGAGCATGCCCGCCGCAATTTGCTGGCTGAGGGCATCCACCCCTCCACAATCCTCGTGACGGGATCGCCGATGGTTGAGGTGCTGGACAATAACCGCGAGCAGATTGAGGCTAGCCAGGTTTTGTCAAACCAAGGACTCGTGCCTGGGGAGTACTTCCTGGTGAGTCTGCACAGGGAGGAGAACGTCGACTACCCTGACCGCCTCCGGGCGGGCTTGGAGTGTCTGAGGGTGGTCCATGAGGCCTATAACATGCCCGTACTCGTGTCGACTCACCCGAGGACCCGCAAACGACTTGAGGCGTTGCCCGAGGCGACAACCGACGGGCTGATTTTCCACCCGCCGTTTGGTTTCCATGACTATGTCAAACTCCAGTGCGAAGCCAAAGCCGTCTTGTCAGACTCGGGGACGATCAGCGAAGAATCCTCAATCCTGTCTTTTCCAGCTATCACCTTGAGGGACTTTGTCGAGCGCCCCGAAGCGCTTGACACGGGGTCCATCATCACCGCCGGGTTGGAGGTAAACAGTGTGCTGGCTGCGTTGGACTTGGTCCTTGCGCTTCCCCGGCCGCGTCCGCCGGTCGACTATCAGGTTGACGATACCTCGATACGAGTCGTTTCCTTCATCGTCGGCACGGTGCATTCACACCAGCGGCGACAAGGATTATTCTCACGACCATGATCTGATCCCGGAGGCTGGAGCTCTTTTCAGAAATCGGTCCACCACCGAAGCGGCGTAACGTCGGTTGTCGGCCAGATCAGGAACCTTGCGCAGGTATTCCAGTTCTTCGAGCATTTCAGGGCTGAATCCACACGGCACGACCTGTGCTCCCACGTACAGGGAATTAAAAGTCTTCGACGGGAACGCGCCAGTGCCGTCCCGCCCGACACCGGTGACGAAGTGGATGGGGTGGGATCTAAGGGTCTCAACGTAGTCATCTCCAGAGACAAAAGGATGTTTGTCAACGAAGGAGGGGAGTTTGTCAGCCATGGGTCCATCCCCGAAGAAGTCGATTCCCCATCCGTCGGCGTGGAGGCGCCCCATTTGCCGGATCAGTGCATCGACATCGTGTGCAATTCCCAGGTTTCCGGCGTAGAGAGCTCGACGGGCTGGCGATGGTTTCTTGGTGATGGGTCCTTGTATCGTGGGCCAGAAGCGAGCCACAACACAATTCGATTTTTTATATGCGATGTTGCCTGCGCATGACAGGACGAGATCCCATTGTTTGAGGAAGTGGTCGGTCACCAGTTTGACAAACGGAGCTGCAAGACGATGAACGATGCTGAGGGAACGCAGATTGCTGGGAAGGTAGTCATGAAGGTGAAAGATGGTAACCACTCCGGGGTCAGACCGGCGGACAACTCGGACTAGGAAGACATTGAGGAACGGTGACGAGGTTGCTAGGAGCGCGTCCCCAGGAGATACCTGGGTCTTGATGTACGCCCAAGCCGCCTTCCAGAAACGCCAATAGTCGTACAAGATGGCAAATTGTGAGTTGCGCTTCCCCCGTTCTCCCGACCGCAGTCGGAGCACGGGAGACTGCGGTGACGGACGAGTGGTGTGGTGGAATGACCCAGACCCACCCACGAGAACAGTCTCATATCCCATCTGGCACAAGCTGTCCGCCAACTCTTCTTCAAGCACTGCCGACGGTGATCCATCTGGCCAGAAGTGGTGATTGAGAACGTGGATTTTCACTCGGCCATCGTATCATCTTGGCCTTCGCGGGAGGTGGCCGCCCCGGCCATGCCAGTGGGGTTCAGGAGACGCAACGGCACTCAGGCCACACTGGTTAATAACGGGGGTCTGCGTTTACCGCGTATCGCCGAGCGGGACGAGATTCCACAGATGTTCGGGGTGATAATTGCCCAACCAGGTCAGGTAAGCCTCTCTGGCCCTGCTCCTCCATTGCGTGAGTTCTTCAGTGGTGAGTCCCGCCAGCTGTCTGATGGCGTCGGCAACAGCATCGGCCGACCGCTCATCCAAGACAATGCCGGCTCCATCCTCCAAAATCTGTGTCCAGGGAGTCGACGCGGTCGTCACGACGATACACGAGGCACACAATCCTTCCACAATGGTGTATCCGAAATTCTCACTCGCCGTCGGGGAGAGAAGCACATCGTACTGAGCCAAGGTGTCCACCACCTGATCTGGGACCACCACTCCGCGAAACTGCACGTGAACATTAGAAGGCATGGACTCTGCCAGTTGCCGACACTGCCGGACATATGCGGCGTTTTCCTCAGGTCCGAAGATGTCCATGACGGTATCGCAGCCAGCCCGGATAAGTCCTTGAAGCGCCAGATGAAGTCCTTTATGTGCGGTCAGCCTTCCAATGAAGACGATTCTGAGCTCTTTCGAGGTACACCTGTCTAACGGCGGAGGATTGTCGGGAAGTAGGATGTCATCGTGACGCAGAACAATAGCGGTTTTGTCTCCGAACATGGTGCATATGTCAGTTGTCTCCTGGGCCGAGGTGGAGTGCCAGAGGACCTTTCGGGATAGGCCGAGCATCCGGAATATCCCCAGGTAGATCTTCTTGATCGGAGAACGGTTTCGCAGGGCTTGGTCCGCGAGTTCCCCTCTGGGCGCCAGCACCGCTGTGACAGGACCCCAGAATCCCAGTCGCCACAAGAGAATCGGTAACATGGTCAGCCTGGGGTCGAACAAACTGTTGAAGTAGAGGAAACCTGGTTTGGCCGCTCGTGCCATTTTCAGACAGCGTACGACAGCTGCCGCCGAACGCAGGTTCACATAGTTGACCTTCGCAACGCCCCGACTCACCCACGTGTTGCGCCGTACCGTGGCAGGAAGCGGTTCTCCCAGATCCCTGTCACTGGTCACAATGTATGGTGCGAAATTGGAGGAAGCCCGGGCCACCATCGCCTCAATTGCTCGGATGGGTCCTCCGGCGCGGAATGCCGGGGGATAAGCCCCGACAAAAACAAGTACATTTGTCATCATGTAGGCGCCATCCTTAGGTCCTCTATGCGAATGGTATGGGGAAACCTGACGATCAGGTTCCAGTCACATGTATCGTTCATTGCGTTTGGAAGTGCCAAAGGAGGACCCTCGGTAGGGTGATCTGGTCTTCAGAGTGTCTTCATTTGATAGTGAGGATAGAGTTGAGAATGTTCGTTTATCCATTTCCCCATATCATGTACCATATCGGCATATGTTGGGACTGTAAAATTAAGATCGTGACGGGTGTCGATCAGAGATTTGTCTTCTTGAACCACGTCCGATGCGGCAAGGGTGACTGGAACATCCCTCAGATCGTTGAACAGCCCCAGCAAATCGTACTTGCTGATCGTGGTGTTGTTGACCAGATGGTAGAGCCCTGTCAGTTCCTGCTTCAGTGCCGCGTCGACGGCGCTTGCGAGTGCAATGGTCGTCACGCCCGACCAGGGTACGCGCGTGTAACCTGGGACGCTGCCCGATTGCTGCATGAACCATGTGAACAGGCCAATCCCGTTTGAATTGATGTCGGGCCCGACAATGGAGGTTCTCAGTGTGAGATTCTTTTCATCGACCACTTCGCCCAGTGCTTTTGACCGGCCATAGAGAGTGTCAGCCGACCTGAAGCTGTCTTCGCGATAACCACCGCCCTCGTGCCCGGAGAAGACACAGTCGGTGCTGAGGTGGATCACCCGGGTATGGCTGTCACGGGCCAATTCGACAAGGAGGTGAGGTAGGCAGGAATTCACCCAGATGCCTGAGTAGGGACTGGCATCGACAGCCCGGTTCAGTACGCCGACACAGTTCACGACAGCGTCGAACTGAGTCACCACGGACAAACTTTCGACATCCCGCACATCCGCGACGATGCTCTCCACCCAAGCTACCGGTTCTCGTGCCAGCCCAGTCACATCAAGGCCACAGTCAGCCAACACCATCGCCATGACATGCCCAGCCATTCCACCAGCTCCCAGGACAAGCACCTTCACGCGATTTCTCCTTTTCCATTCGACAAGGGGTGATATGTTATAGACCAAATTGTAGGCCTGACCGAAACTCACCCTATCGTAAATCTTCCTTAAATCAGGGCCAATACCCGACCATCGTCCCGGCATTCGAAGGTTTTGGTGAACCGTGCAGGTCAGATGTCTGATCCGGGTTATGGCACGATGAAAACAACATCATCGCCGTAGCATGTACGCGCGGCCTGGTGGGCCTTATCCCAATCCTGGTTCATCAAGGGAAAGGTAATGTCCGAGTAACAGGTCCCTGGGTTGACAAATTGAGCTTGTAACATGTCATTGTAGAATTCACTTCTCCGAAAATCGGTGATTTCGATGTATTGTCGTGTTCCTTCATTGAATGGTCGTTGATATGCTTCGGTGACGATCGCGAGTTCCTTATCTGTTGCAGGTAGGAGTGCTTCCGAACTGATGAGGGTGACCATGACATACTCAAGTAACCCGATGAAGGGCAAGACCAGAACGATGGCTAAGACCGTTGCCAGGCGTCGGCGCTTGAATATGTTCATGATGAACAATGATCCGATTGGTGCGATCACAGCAAGGATCGTTAACATGATCTTGTCAAAGTAGTACGGCAGGGTCCGTCCGGCGATCATCCAGAAGACCCCGGCAGTGGCCGCTAAAACGACGATCGAGGTGGTGATCACCACCTTGAGTGTGAGCCAGTCTGACCTGAATGCAGTGAGCACGGATAGCACTGTGAGAACGAGAACCACCCACAGGTCAGGTGTCCCGGCCGCTTTTCCTTGAACAGTGATGGCATCGTTCGACGTGTGGATCAGAATGACATATAACCAGGTCAACCCAGTGACAACAGCAGCAAGCCCGCCCCAGGCAATCATGGTGACTTCTCGCCAGGTCACCTGCGTGCGTTGTTTTGTGATCAGTTGATAGCCCAAGGGGATGAGGAGTATTGCCAGGAAGACATCGGGGATGGTCCACGTCGCAGACATGCCACACGAGAGGAGGAGGACAGTCAGTGTTGCGCGACACACCTCCTGGACGTTAAGCATGTCAGACCAAAGTACGATTGTTACTGCGCATACGAAGTAGGAAACCACAAGGTAGAAATTGACGTAACCGCCAACAATGAAACTTATCACCACCGTTGCCCACAGTGACACCATCGTTGCGGCCGTGGATGTGAATGTCGTGAACAGAATGCCCTGAGTGGGCGAGATCCGTTGAGAGACGGTGAGTGTCAGAAGACTGACCCACAAGGAAGTGCCTACCAAGGTGATCATGGCTGCCACGAAGTAGGAGTAGGCCACGTAGTGAAAAGGGGTGGACGAGGTGAATGTGAACACACTGAGGAAGATGATCGAGAAGCCTTGGTGCCAACCAGTGGGGTATCCGCTCGTGCCTCCTGTGGTCCGGGAGTCCATGGTGAGGGTGAAGTTACCGCCATATCGAAGATGGTCATTGAACATTGCCAGATGCCGCGTACCATCTGAGGAACTCGCGATGTAACGGATGATGTTGTCACCGAGCGACAAGTCGGTATGAAAAACGGTGATAAACACCATAGCCAGAATGAGGAAAACAGGCAGTATGACTATGGAGTCGAAAGATGACCACCTGGGTAGGTTCAGGTTGGGATTTCGACGTATGCGGAGGAGAAGTATCGGGGTGAGAACAGCAGCGAAAGAAGCATTGAACACGTCGGCCGATACGTGAAGTCCAACGAGATACCCCACCGTACCCAGGATGTTGTACCCCACCGGGAGGAACAGTCCTAGTGCCGCCACTCTTGTGATGACGTGGTCACCCGCCCGTGGTAGCGGTACGACAACATAGAGGAGGACGACTGTCAGCAGGAGCAGGGGAGCGCCGATATGGAAGACAAGTGCGACGATGAGAGCGAGTACAAACACACCCAGTATCACCACGGCTACTCGTGTGAACGATGGCTGCGAACGACCCCTCACCCCCACAGATGGCGTGTCGTCACCAGAATTGGAAGTGGCCCCCGTCATGACCGCGAGTTTAGCATCTCCTCGTGCGGTAACTCATGACACCTGGATAATTCTGGTATTTAGATTCCACCGGTGTCAGGCACCCGGAATACCACTAGTTAACCGAATACACGTAGTTGGTTTGGCCAGCCCATTCGAGTGTACCGGCTGACGTGAGGCATGAAGCGTTCAGGGGTTGGTGAGAAGTTATCATCTCGAGGTTCGGTATCCTGGCAGCCAGAACACAGGGCGATGAGTCGATCAGAATGATGTCGGGTGATGGATTGGACAGTGAGACATCAGTGGCATTCTCGTCCCATTGAATCCAGATATGAGTGCCACCACCACGGTTCCACAAGTCGATGTCCTGCGGGTTGGGGTCCAGACGACTCCAGGCGGCGTGGTTTGGCCCGGAGAGGATTCGACTGTTGATTGTTGGTACACCTGAGGCTGTCATTAAAGAGATAAGTCCAGTGTCATCCGTTGCCCACAGGTGGTCTGTTTGTCGCGCTTGAACTCCTGCATCCCGAAAATACACAGCGGTACTTGATGTGTACAAATCACCCAAACCGAACAGTATCGGGTTGACGGTTATCACTGTTGCGGCACTAAGGATGACAGTCAGGCCATAACCGGCCCAGTGCCGTGGCCGCCAGAGCAGGAGTGCACTGATGGCGCCGACACCAATAGTGGCCAGGGCGATGTCGCGAAAGCCCAGTGACGGAATGTTCTCAACTCTGAGATTGGAAGCAGCCCAGGCGGTGATGCCTGCTGTGATGAGAGTACCCATTAAAACGATTCTTGGTTTGCCCTTCTTTGGAGCGGCCGCAAGTGTCAGGCACAGCAGGAACGCAATCACTTCTCCTACTGATTGTCTTGCTCTGTCCGGTGGTATGAGGTTAAACAGGGGCAACCTTGAGCTCCAACTCCCGGTGTATACCATGCACCAAGCGAGCCAGATTCCACACACCACAACGCCTGCCCGCCAGGCCCAAGCGAGTCGTCTACTAGTGAAACGAAGGCCCGAAAGGGCGAGCACAAGTGCGAGAACAATCAAGATGTTATAGCCAGACGTTATTTCAGACTGATTGCTTGCGACCACTGAGGCATGTTCCAGATCGAACAGCGCCGGAGCGCCGAAGAGTGACCCCGGAGATGATGGTAACCCGGTGGATCGTCGTGACCCTGGATAAACGGTTTCAGTCAGTGCAGAAAGCTCAGAATGTGCCTCAATGAGGACGATGCCGACCCATGCGAGAGTGAGGATGCCAGAAAGCCCGACGGCAATAATGCTTGGTATGCGAGTCTTCTTTTTCGCCCACAACGCCACAACGATGGGAAGGAGGACTCCGGGAACCATGACGATGGCATATGGCTGATACTGGAAAACGGTGCGCGCCAAGAGCACTGATGTGGGGATCATGAGCAAGACCGATCTCAGAAATGCGCGCTGTCGCCAGGCTCGAGTGGCAGCAACCAGGCAGAAAGAACCTGCCACTGCGTACCCAAGGGTGTTGGTCAGCGAGAAACTCCACCACACGTTGGACGGATTAGCGAACATGAGTACGGCCGCAAACAGCCCCAACCAACGATTACCGGTCAAGAACTTAAAGAGCGCAGGCAGGGCTAACGTCAGAAGTAAGGTTGGTAGCCACCAATATGCCGAAAATACATTGGCCACAGGAAGTATGGTTCCAAGCCGGAGAAGAGATCGGTCGAACAGAACAATTGATGAGATTGGGCCACTGAGGTAGCCGGAAAAAACCCCAGCGCCGCTGGTCAGGGGGTTGAGATTAGGGTTTTGTCCAGTTTCAGCGATGCCCAGGGCATTAGGGGTCCCGGTCAGGAATTCGTCACTTCGAATGGAACGTGCTGCGCCGATCTGGAGGCCCAAAGGTGCCGAAGGATCTTGTCTCAACATGTCGATGCCGATTGACGACTGTGTCACTCCGAGACCCACGAGTACGAGATAGATGACGATAGGTATTGTTATCCACAAGGTTGCAGGGTGCGCTGTGAGCCATGTGTGTAAACGTTGCCGCAATGTGTTGTGTGGCACAGTGACATCGGTACCGGCCATCTGTGATCCTCTCCGTAACCCTTGTGGATGACATGTGAGCCACTTGTTGTCATCGGTGGCAAGGGCAACAGAGTCAGTCTAGGGTAGCTCCTTATACCGGTGCAGTAGTGGGCTTATACCGGACAGACAAGAGGGCATCGGTGCCACTAAGAATGGCCGTCGCACAACACAGAAGTACAATGACCGCGGACGACCAATCACCTCCCACAGATTTCGCGTCTTCACTGGAACTGGCAATAGCCCTCATTATGACAGAGAGTTGAGGATCCGACCGTGCGGCACCTCACGACACCCTGGGTGATGCTGGTATCTGGGGCTGACTAGTGTCAATAGTGTCAGTATTACTTGTTCAGATCACGGGTGTTGTAAGTTGCGACGAGTGAAGAAAGCAGCCCCACTCCCCAGGATGATCAGCAATCCGAGGGCTGCAGCTAGTGCAGATCCATGCGTCGGATCAGCCACTGAGCCTCCACTGGGGATGGCAGATGGTCCTGATGCGTTGGAATCAGAGTCAGGATTACCCGGAACGTAGAGATCTCCATTGTCGTAAAGGACGATGGGTGAAGTGAAGACATTGCCAGCTTTGTCAGTTGCACGATACCCGAATGTTCCGCCAATTCCTTTCAGGGCGAGGACTTGGCTGGTGTATGGTGTCCAGTCTGATGGGCCATTTTCACTACCGATGTATTCTACGGATGCGACACCTGACAGATTGTCATGTGCGACAAGGGTGAAACCTCCGTCGACCTGCATAGAATCAACTGTTGGGGGTGTCTTGTCGATGGCAACAAGCATGGAAGCAGGCGACAAAACATCAAGGGCGCAATCGCAGGATGTTGCCCAGGCAGTTATAAGACGTACACCTTCAGTTGAAAAGGTCAGAGGCCCTGTGAAGTAGTTTTCGACGGATGCGGATTGCGGGTCCACGACATCGGTATATGGGAAAACCGATGTGTAGCGGATGGCAGCCGCTGGATCCGTACTGGTGGCAGTCACGGTCACATCCTTGTTGGTCCAGTACGGTTCAGGCCACTCCTCAACTGGGGTTGTTCGATAGGAATCATCCTGTTGAACGATATTCGGGTCGTCCGAAGTAAGTGTGACCTGCGACGCCACTGGGGGAATGAAGACTCCTGTGGTGGGTATTCGTAAGTACATCAGCTCTGGATCATGAAGATACTGCAAACCCTCCAATGAAGCCACACCTGTGCAACTGATCCCGTAGGGCCATGTGGTTGCGGCTGCGAGGGCATCGAGGTCAGCTTGGGAAATAGAGTCAGCCTCTGTTGCATATTCTGGTGACCCCGGGGAAGCTCCCGTTCCCGCAGTGTGCATCGCGGTGGCAAGGCACTGACGCAGGGCCGCATCGGGAACGATATTGGTCTCGTCGGCTTGCGCAAGAACTGGAATGGAAAGACATCCCACAACCAGTGCACCAGAGCACACAAAACTAAGAATGCGCGGAACAGAATGGACCATGATTGGCCTCCTTGCCTCGTGGTTTTACCACATCCTAGCCACGTGAGTTCCCAGCCGCTACTATCGAATTCTTGAGTGCCTTGATTTACGTCTAGGACTTGGCGATCAGTGTTGCCAGGAAGACAGGTTCATCAGATCAGGGTGTGAGCGTCGATCACTTCGTTTCGTACGACTGGCCGTTCCAGGCGTACACCTGGGTGGTGGTTTGTCCGCTGGCACAGTCGGGGACGCAGTCGTTGACGGACTTGGCGATCTGATAGAGGCCGTCGGAACCTGGGCCGACCAACTGTGATTGGTAGAAGTCGTTGGGATAGCTCGTCGTTGCCGCGGGGTCGATGTCCTCGTAGTAGCTGCCGGCGAGGATTTCCATCCCGGTGTCGGTCGGGTGGAGGATCATGACTCCGTCGTAGCGGCCCGGGTTGTAGGTGATGAAGATGTTGCCGCTTGCGTCTGTGGCGGGGTTGGCCAGGGCGAACTCTTGGCTGTTGACGTCAGCGGGTACGCCTGAGTTCCAGGTGACTGTTCCAGTCGAGTCGACGGCGAGCACGCCTTCGGCAGTGCTGGGTACGACATCTGTAGGACCACAGGACACGATCGTTGTCGCACCCCAGGCTTTGTGGTCGATCGTCACAGTTCCCGTGGCATGTGTGTCAGTCCCAATCTTCTCCTGGCACAACTGCTCGAAATTCGCCACTGCCTGCTGGTTGGGCATTGTCGTTGCGGTGTTCTGGTTATCCTGGGTGGTTGGTGACTGACCAGGGGTCACCGAAGCCGTGACCGAGCCCGACGAGACCAGGCCCGCATCTCCGGAGGGAGTCGACGAGCATCCGGCAACTGTGACAGTGATGACCAGGAGGAGAGCAGATATCCCTACGACGTGCTGGATCCGGTGGTTGGCGTTCTTCTGAGACCATTTCATGGAGAAATATTCTATCTTTTCATCAAACACCAGGCATCGGAAATGTCACTTTTGGTAAACCATGGGGCTGGTCATGGGGGGACCTGGCGTAAGTCAGGTGTCATGAACACACTTACACCCGAATGCACCGATTGCCAGCAGATCATCCAAGACAGTGTCGACGTTGCTCTTGAAACGGGAGCCTAAACCACCCAGTCGGTCTTCATACCACACGACCTCGGCATCAAGTTCGGCGGCAGCCTCGGGATGATATCTGAGTGTCAGGCTCAAAGGCGTCTCGTTGCCAAGGAGGCGGCGACACGAGCATCAACCTGTTCACGAGAGAGTGTCTGCACGCGCCCGGCGACAATGTCGTCCACGCGGGAACGAATTTCCGTTGTCCATGCGTCATCAACATTAGCCTGGGGGCCAATGTGACCGTCCAGACTGTCTAGCAGGGCATCAGCCAGCGCGGCCCGCTGTCGTTCAGACATGGCCAGCGCCGCTTCGGTGACATCCCCAACCGCAACACTCATGAAATCAAGCCTACCCGAAGTTGAGGCTGGCGCGTAAGGGTCAGCTCTCAGATCTTGCGGATGCGGATCCACTCGATGTCGTGGTCGGGGCCTTTGCCGATGACGACGGTGGCGCGGTCGCGGGTGGGCTGGATGTTGTAGCGCAGGTTCGGGCCGTTGGTGGTGTCCCAGATTTCGCTGGCCAGGACGAGAGCTTCGTCGTCGGGGATGTGGGCGAATTGGCGGAAGTACGATTGGGGGTCGGTGAACGCTGTTTGGCGTAGTTTCTTGAAGCGGTCGAGGAACCATTGTTTGATGGCTTGTTCGGGGGCGTCGACGTAGACGGAGAAGTCGAAGAAGTCGGACACCGCCGGGCCCATCTCGCCGCTCATGCGGGTGCGAGGCGGTTGGAGGACGTTGAGGCCTTCGATGATCAGGACATCGGGGTGGCGGATGGTCATTGTTTCGCCGGGGACGATGTCGTAGGTGATGTGGGAGTACACCGGCGACTCCACCTCAGGTATGCCGGATTTCACGTCGATGACGAATTGGGTCAGCGCGGCCTGGTCGTACGACTCGGGGAACCCCTTGTGCTCCATCAGGCCCTTGGCTTCCAGGACCGAGTTGGGGTAGAGGAAACCGTCTGTGGTGACCAGGTCGACGCGCCGATTGACACTGAGCAATTCGCGAAGTAGGCGTGCGGTGGTGGACTTGCCCACCGCAACCGAGCCTCCGATGCCGATGATGAACGGGGTGGGGTGTTCGTCGAGTGCGAGGTAGGCGTTGGACTGGGCGGACAGAGAAGACGTATTGTCGATATAAACGTTGATGAGTTCGGTCAAGGGGAGGTAGACCTGCCGTACCCCGTCCATATTCAAGGGATCTCCCATGGCCAGCAGTCCGGCCAGGGTCTGGGCTGTCAGGCTGAGATTGCGCTCTTGAGCCAGGTTCGCCCAATGGTCCCTGGTCAGGGTCAGATAGGCTCCGGTGGGGGCAGATTTCGTGTTCAGCTGGGAAGTCCTCACGCCTCATTCTTTCACATGGGAGCCCGCAGGATTGTTACCCCGGATGCACCGATTGCTGGCGTCGCGAGCGACACTGTGGGGGTGCGATGGGTCGGCGGGTGGCGTGAGGGCAGACTGGACGTCTGTTGAGCGACACCCGACGAGCCAGCGTGCCGCCGCAGCGTCGCGCAGCAGCCATGAATCGGTTCATCCGGGGTTGCCCCTAATTCGTGGCCTGGCCTGTGGAGCGTACATCGGTGGGTTCGGGTGGGACCCACCTGTGGGTTGGCGTCGTGCCTGTCCGGGTGGCGCCAGGTCCTCGGGTACAGTGGTGTTTATGTGTGGAATCATCGGATACGTCGGGGAACGTGACGCCCAGACGGTCATCATCTCAGGCCTGAAGCGGATGGAATACAGAGGGTACGACTCTGCTGGAATCGCTCTCGTGACCGATCACGGGATCGACGTGTGCAAGAAGTCTGGCAAGCTGGTCAACCTGGAGAACGAACTCCAGGCTCATCCTTTGGCGAGTTCCTGTCAGGGCATCGGGCACACCCGCTGGGCGACCCACGGCGGCCCGACCGATCAGAACGCGCACCCCCACCTCGGTCAAACCGGACGGGTGGCACTGGTCCACAACGGGATCATCGAGAACTTCGCCACACTGAAGGCTGAATTGGCCGACCAAGCCGCCACCTTCACCTCAGACACGGACACCGAGGTGGTGGCCCTGCTGCTGGAGCGCGAGGTGGCTTCGGGCCAGTCTCTTCTGGACGCCATGCGGGCCACGGTGGGGAGGCTCGAAGGGGCCTTCACGCTGGTGGCCATCGACGCCGGCACCCCTGACACGGTGGTGGCGGCCCGGCGCAGTTCGCCGCTGGTGGTCGGCGTGGGCGAGGGCGAAAACTTCCTCGCCTCCGATGTGGCCAGTTTCATCGAATACACCCGTGAGGCCATTGAACTGGGCCAGGACCAGATCGTCGAGTTGACCCCGACCAGTGTGACCGTGACCAATTTCGACGGCACGCCCGCCACCACCCGGCCGTACCATATCGACTGGGATCTGTCGGCGGCAGAAAAGGGTGGCTACGACTGGTTCATGCGTAAAGAAATCTTCGAGCAGCCCAAGGCCGTCGCGGACACCCTGCTCGGGCGGATCAACGCCGATGGACAGTTGACCCTGGACGAGATGCGCATCGACACCTCACAGTTGCGCAGCGTCGACAAGATCATCGTCGTCGCTTGTGGGACCGCCTATCATGCCGGACTGATCGCCAAGTACGCCATCGAGCACTGGACGCGCATTCCGGTGGAGGTCGAGATCGCCTCCGAGTTCCGGTACCGCGACCCGATCATCACGCGGACCACGATGGTGGTGACGATCTCCCAGTCGGGGGAGACCGCCGACACCTTGATGGCGATCCGTCACGCCCGTGAACAGCACGCCAAGGTGGTCAGCATCTGCAACACCAACGGCGCCACCATCCCGCGCGAGTCCGACGCCGTGATCTACACCCACGCCGGGCCCGAGATCGGCGTGGCGTCGACCAAAGGGTTCACAACCCAACTCATTGCCTGTTACTTGCTGGGTTTGTACCTGGCCCAGGTCAAAGGGACCAAGTTCGGCGATGAGATCGTCGCCCAGGTACGCGAACTGGAAGCCCTTCCCGCGAAGATGGACGAGGTTCTGCACGACCTGGACACGACCCTGGCCCTGGCCCGCGACATGCTCACCGAACACACTGTCTTGTTCCTCGGCCGTCACGTCGGCTTCCCGGTGGCTCTGGAGGGGGCCCTGAAGCTGAAGGAGATTTCCTACCTGCATGCCGAGGGTTTCGCGGCGGGAGAACTCAAACACGGCCCGATCGCCCTCATTGAGGAAGGGCTTCCAGTGTTCGTCGTCGTCGCCCCACAGGGCCGGGACCAACTCCACGACAAGATGGTGTCCAACATCCAAGAAGTACGAGCACGCGGCGCCCGTACCATCGTCTTGGCCGAGCGGGGAGACGAACTGGCGGAAGAGTTCGCCGACACCTTCCTCCCGCTGCCGGTGGTCCCCACCTTGTTCCAGCCGGTCCTGGCAGTCCTGCCCCTGCAGGTCTTTTCGTGCGAAATCGCCACCCTCAAGGGGTACGACGTCGACCAGCCGAGGAACCTGGCCAAATCGGTGACCGTGGAGTAAGCTCGCGCAATGGCCCCGATATCACTCTTCAGCTTCGTGGGATTGGCCGGGAGTTGGCCCCGCTTCGAACGTGACGCCGACAAGTATGCCCGCGGTGTGGTCGGGCTCATGACAGGATCTCAACGCTTCCCGGGAGCCGCCGTGCTGACGGTCTTGGGTGCTGTGAACTCCGGTGCCGGTTTCGTACGCTATTGCGGGACGGACGCTGCCCAGGCGGCGATCCTGACCCGGATTCCCTCCGTGACCTTCGGGGCGGGACGAGTCGGTTCGTGGGTGGCAGGCAGCGGCTGGGACGATCAGGACCGGGCCGGGAATAAGCAACTGTGGGCACGGGTGACCAAGGACAATGTGCCAGTCGTCGTCGACGCCGGGGCGCTCATGTTTGCCAAGGATGGTTGTCCTGAGGGATCGCTGATGACGCCGCATGCGGGAGAGTTGGCCCGTCTGCTGGACGTGGAGCGGTCCGCCGTCGAGGCTGAACCGGTCGAGCACGCGATCCTGGCAGCCCAGAAATTTCAGACCACCGTCTTGCTCAAGGGACACATTCAGTACGTGGCGACGCCCTTGGGCAAAGTGACTCAGCCCCAGGAGGGGACCTCGTGGCCGGCCCGGGCCGGGTCGGGCGACGTCCTGGCCGGGATGGCGGGAACCCTTCTTGCCCAGGGTGTGGGGGCGGAGATGGCCGGACTGCTGGCAGCGGGTATGCAAGCGTACGTGTCGACCCGTCACATGGGGCCGTACACACCGGATCGGATGGCCGAGTTCCTGCCCGAACACATCGGAGAACTGATGCCGTCAGGGTGGGCTCCCCGCGGGTGGCTCACCGGTCGGTAACAGGTCTGGTTACTTTTTGGTAGTTTCTGGGTCGCTGTCGGGTTTTTCCGTCTGGTTTAACGTGTCGCTGGTGTCGGAAGCATCGGGTTTGTCGACGGGCGGGGGCGTCACCTCGGGCTCGTGTTCTTCCTCAGTTCCGGGGACCTCATCGGTGTTGTCCGTGGGGCTGGATACATCACCTGAGCTGGAGAGATCAGCGGTCATGAGCGCATCCGGCTCGTCTTTCAGTGGTGCGGTTTCCTGCGGATCGTCCTGGTCGGTACTTTCCGGGGTCTCATCGGTGCTTGACGCCACCGTGGCGGATTCCGTTGTGCTGGGAGCATCCGGATCAGCGGCCGACGATGACGTTTCCCCGGACGCGGATTTTTCCGTACTGTCCAGATTCTGTCCGGTGGTGTCGGCAGGGTGTGGCGTGGTGTCAGACAGACTCGGTGACAAAGTGGTGGGGGGAACAGCCGATTTGTGGTCGACCGGGGCAGCCACCTGGGGCTTGCGCCTCCCGGCGCCGATCGCGACGGCGACCAGCATGAGGACGATCCCGACACCGGCGGTGATCGCCAGCGGACCGCTGGAACTGTTCCACATGCCGTCGCCCATGGAGACGATCGAGGAGACCCCACCGCCGATGAAGTGTTGGGGCACCCAGGGGTAGAACCAGGTCCGCCAGAACGAGGGCAGCATCTCGGGGGCGAGGACGGCTGAGGACAGCCCGCAGGCGAAGATGACGAAGATCACCAAACCGCCCAGCGGCGCCGCGATGTCCAAGGCGCCGAGGAACAAGGTCATGACGCAGAAGGCGGCCAACCAGAGGAAGAGGAAGAGCGTTCCGGCGGGGATGGTCAGACTGCCGACCCACGTTGCCATGAGGATCACGGCTCCGGCCACCAGAGCTGACATGACAACGGTCGAGACTAGTTGCTTGACGTACGTGACCGCACGTACTTGGCGTGGAGCCCCTCTGGGCGGGCGCAGGATGAAGAAGATCATGATGGACACCACCGGCATCATGATCAGCAAGGGGAGGATCAAGAGCAGGGTCCCCAGGGCTCCGCCACCGATGTCCGCGGCATGGATGACCGTGACATCGACGAGCAGGCCCTTTTGTTGCAGAGCCGTAGTCAGGTTGGACTGCATCGCCGAAGCCAGGGTGGCATTTTTACCCTGGTTGATGATCAACTGGACGTGGGAAGCGGTGACGACACCGCTGGCAATGGCGAGTTGAGTCTCGGTTAAGGTGTCCGGCAGGATGATCGCGCCGTAGTAGTTGTTGTTGTCCATTGCCTGATTCAGCGTCATCTGGTCGTCCAGTTGGGTCCAAGAAATCGGAGATGGGGCGGTTGTTATCGCCGACACCACCGAGTCGCCGACATTGACCTGGCCCTGAGGAGTGGTCAACCCCTCATCCAGGTTCACGATGGCGAAGGGCACGTCCTTCGGCGCCGCGTGGAGCATGGGGTACAAGACCAGCGCCAAGACGCAGAACACGCCGATGATGCCAACGATGGGGAGTACGAAACGCTTATTGCCCAACCTGTCTAGTGGAGCATCCATGATGCCGTCCCTTTCCGGTTCCTACCCGCTATGAATCATGACGGGTGAATACAGCACACTTTACATGCTCGTGGTCGATCAGATATCGCTCTCACAGATCGGTGAATTTAGCGGTGTGACTCCTGGCAAGCGGGGCAGATTCCCGAGAATTCGGTGATGTGGGTGATGTCCGCGAATCCGTACTGGTGGGCGACGGCTTCGGCCCACTGCTCGACCACCGTGCCGGTCACTTCGATGGTCCGGCCACAGCCACGGCAGACGAGGTGGTGGTGATGGTGGGAGGAGCAACGCCGGTAGGCGGACTGGCCGTCCGTGGTCAGGACATCGAGGTCACCGGACTCGGCCATGGCGGTCAGGGTGCGGTAGACCGTGGGCAGGCTCACCGGTGTTCCCCCGGTCCGCAAGGCGTCGTGAATCTGTTGGGCGGTGAGGAATTCGGATCGGGTGCACAGATAATCCCAGATCAGCGTTCTTTGGCGAGTACGGCGAGGCTGATCGGCGACAGCCTTGGTGATGCGGGTGTCTTCCCGGTCATCAGTCGTGGTCTTGGCCAGGGGCGTGTCAGTGCTGGTCATAGTGGTCCTGGTGGGGAGAGTGCAGTTCGCCGGAGTGGATGTAATCGATGTGGTCTCCGTGGTGGACCATGTCGTGTCCGCAGCCCGGGCCGTGGACATGGGCATGGTTCCCGACCGGTTCATGGACTGCGGGCAGGGGGTCGGTGGCATCCTGGCTGCGGTGCCAGTGGCGGTGCAGCAGGCCGGCCAGCGGCCAGGAGACGATAAAGAAGGCGATGGTGATCAACACGATCATGGCTCCGGGGGCCAGGTTGGCGTAGATGGACGCGAGGTATCCGCCGACCGATGCGATCAGGCCGATGCCCATCGCCCCCCACATGCCGCGCCAGAAACCACGGAAGATGTTCTGCGCGGCGGCGACCGGGATGACCATCAGCGCGCTCACGAGCAACAGTCCCACTGTTCTCATGGCCGTGGTGACGGTGATGGCGGCAAGGACGACGATGACGTAGTTGTACACCCTTACTGGCAAGCCCAAAGTCTTGGCGAAGTCTTCGTCGGCGCTGAGGGCGAACAACTGCGGGGACAGGCCCAGGGCGACCACCAGGATCAGGATCGTCAGCCCGCCGACCACCCACAGGTCCGACACCGAGATGGTGTTGAGGGAACCGAACAGGTAGCTGGACAACCCTCCTGCGCCCTGACCGGCGACCGACGCCATCAGGACACCAGCCGCCAGGCCGCCATAAAAGAGTACAGCCAGCCCGACATCCCCGGTGGCCCGTCCGGATTGGCGCAGGGCCTCGATCAGGATGGCCCCGACCATGCAGATGGCCACCGCCCACGGCAGGGGCGCCGTGCCGGTCATGAGGGCCAGGCCGACTCCGGCGATGGCGACGTGGCCCAGACCGTCACCCAGCAGGGACAAGCGGCGTTGTACGATGTAGGTTCCGATGGTGGGCGCCGACACTCCGACCAGGGCGGAGGCCAGGAGGGCACGTTGGATGAAGGCGAATGCTAGGAGGTCCATTGTGGCTCCATTCCCGTCAGGAGATGGGTGTGTTGGGGGGCGGGGGTCTCGTGGGGATCGTGCGCGCTCGGCGGTGTCAGAGGGCCGTCGTGGACCAGGCGGCCTTCGCGCAGAACCAGGCAACGGTCGATGCTGGAGGACAGGGCTTCGGTTTCATGCAGGACGACCAGCAAGGTGGCCTCGGACCGGGTCAAGGTGGCCGCGATCTCGCCCTGGTTGGCGATGTCGACACCGGCGAAGGGTTCGTCCATGATGAGCAGCCGCGGATGATTGACGATACCCCGGGCGATCAGAACGCGCTGCTGTTGGCCTCCTGACAAGTGGAGATACAGTTCGTGGGCCTGATCGGCCAGTCCCACCAGTGCCAGGGCCTCCAGGGCCGCCGCCCGCTGCCGTGATCGGATCCAGCCCACGGGTCGCTTGGCCAGGGTACCCGAGGCGACGACTTCCATGACGGTCGTCGAGTGCAGGGACACCGAAGCCCGCTGCGGGACGTACCCGATCTTGTCCCACGCTGAAAACCGTTCCAGAGGCTGGCCCAGGAGGGACACGGTCCCCAGTTGACGGCGGTAGAGGCCGAGGATGGCCTTCACCAGGGTGGATTTGCCCGATCCGTTGGCACCGAGCAAGCCGATGGTCTGGCCTTCCGCGACGGCGAAGGAGATGTCCTTGAGGATGGGCAGCCCGCCCAGGCTCAAGCTGAGTGAATCGACCTCGATGAGGTTCATGAGCATCCATTCGCCTGGCGCAAGGCGGTGAGGTTGGAGGCCATGATCTGGGCGTAGTCGCTGCCCCGGGACTGGCTCGTCAGGCCTTCGATGGGGTCCAACTGGTCGGTGGCCAGACCGAGATCGGAGGCAATGGTTTGGGCCAGTGAGGGCGAGGTCAGGGGTTCGAAGAAGACGGTGGTCAGACCCTTGTCCTGGACGATCTGGTGGATTTCGGCGATACGGTCCGGACCGGGCTCGGCGTCGGGGGAGAGGCCCTCGATGGAGATTTGAGTCAGGCCGTAGCGCTCGGCCATGTAACCGAAGGCAGCGTGGGTGGTGAGGAAATCGGTGCGCTGGCAGGAGGCCAGTCCCGCGGTGTACTGAGAGTCGATGCCGGACAGGGTGAAAGTCAGTGTGACCAGGCCCTGGGCGTACGTCGGCTGGTTGGCCGGGTCGAGCTGGATGAGTTTCTGGGCGATGCTCTGGGCCACCGTGACCATCTTGGTCGGATCCAGCCAGATATGTGGATCGAGGTTGCCCGAACCGGTGTCGTCGATCCCGGTCCCGTGGTCTTCCAGCGGTACGACGGTGGTCGTGTCGATGGTGTTGGCCGGCTTGCCCTGCTGGACGGCGGCGTCGACTGCCGGTTGCAATCCGGCTTCATAGATCGTCAGGTCCGATTTGGCGATCGCGGCGACCTGCTGGGCGGTCAGTTCGAGGTCGTGGGGCTCCGCGCCCGGCTGGGTCAGGTCGGTCACCGTGACATGGCTGCCACCGATGGTCTGGGCCAGATAGGCGTACGGATACAGCCCCACGACGACGGACAGCGTCTGGGGCGATGCCGTGGGGGCTGTCTGGCATCCGGCAAGAAGCAAGGGTACGATCGCGACGACGGGCAGGATGCGAAGTTTCATGAGAATCATTATCAATAAGGTTGAGGACGCTGTCAACTCCAAGATTCAACGGCGGGACGCACACCGGAATTCGATGAGGTGGACAAGTGATCGGGCTAAAATAACATCGTGCTACAACCCGACATCTTCAAAGCCAACGACATTCGCGGCATTGTCGGACAGGACTGGGATGGTGAGGGGGCCTGGGCCATCGGGTGCGCGTACGCCATTCTGCAGCCAGAACGTACGATCGTTGTCAGTCGGGACATGCGGATCACCGGGCCCGAGATTCAAGAAGCATTTGTACAAGGAGTGACCCAGGGCGGGATATCCGTGGTGGATGCCGGGCTGGCCTCGACCGACGGACTGTGGTTCGCATCCGGCTCGCTGGATCTGCCCGGGGTGCAGATCACGTCGAGCCACAATCCCAGCGCCTACAACGGGATGAAGTTCTGCGAAGCGGGGGCCAAACCGGTGACTCCCGACTTCCTGACCAAGCTGGCCGGTCTGGCACAGGACATCGATACGGGCATCCACCAGCCTGTCCGGACCGCCGAGGCCGGCACGGTCGAACACCGGGACACCCTGGACCAGTACGTCGCGTTTCTGCTGGGATTGGTCGACCTGAAGGGCATGAGACATCTGAAGGTCGTGGTCGACGCGGGTAATGGCATGGGCGGCCAGACGGCTCCCGCCGTACTGTCCCATCTCGACGTCGAACTGGTCGGCCTGTATCTGGACCTGGACGGCGCCTTCCCCAACCATCAGCCCAATCCGCTGGAACCGGAGAACCTGGTCGACGCGCAGAAGGCCGTCAGAGCCCATGGAGCCGACCTCGGGATCGTCTTCGACGGGGACGCGGACAGAGCGTTCATGATCGACGAACGCGGCGACGTCGTTCCCGCGTCCGCCATCACTGCTTTGATCGCAGTCGACGAGTTGGCCCTCGAACCCGGGGGAACGATCGTGATCAACACCATCACCTCGTCGGCGGTGCCCCAGATCGTTTCGGAACATGGGGGCCAGGTGGTCACCTCGCGCGTGGGGCACACCTACATGAAGGCTCTGATGGCCGAACACAACGCCATCTTCGGGGGCGAACACTCGGCCCACTATTATTTCCGCGACTTCTTCGGTGCGGATACGGGTATCTTGGCGGCCCTGCACGTCCTGTCGGCCCTGGGGAAGTCCGATCAACCCTTGTCGTCCCTGGTCAGCCGGTACATCCGGTATGCCTCGTCGGGGGAGATCAATTCCCGCGTACGAGACCAGCAGGCGTCCATGACCCACGTGGCCGAGACAATGGGCAAGGATGCTATCGTTGAGTGGGGCGACGGGGTGAAGATCCTCGGTGACCAGTGGTGGATATCTTTGCGGGGATCGAATACCGAACCCCTGCTGCGACTGAATGTGGAAGCTCGCGACCCGGATCTGATGGCCCGGCTGCGCGATCGTGTGCTGGATCTGGTGAAGGAGAACTGATGGCCTTGGAACTGGACTCGACTCTGTTGGAGATCCTGGCTTGTCCGATCTGCCACTCGAATCTGAGTGTGGACTATGACGCCAAGGAATTGGTGTGCAATTCCGTGTCGTGCGGGTTGGCGTACCCGATTCGCGGCGGGATTCCGGTCATGCTCGTCGAAGAGGCCCGTGACACGCGACTGCCGCCCAGGCGGTCCTGACTACCCACGCCGATGTTCGACGATTCGCTGTTGGATGATCCTGTGGCTTTGCAGGCCAAGGGAGAGCGGGTGCACGCCCTGGCTCTGGCCGGGGCCCGACTCAGGTTGGAGGACACCGATGATTTGTCGGAAGTCGCCACGCATCTGGGGGGGCTTCGTCCGCGCTCGGTGCTGGTCCTCGGGGCCGAAGCGCGGTTGATCAGGGCTGTCGTCGAGCCCTCGTGCCCGGTTCCGTGTATTGCCTGGCCGATGACGGTTCTGCCGCCGTGGGCTGGGCCTTTAGACCTGGTGATCATCCTGGCCGGGGCCGATTCGCGCCTGCTGCCGGCCTGTGTGGAGGCGCACAAGCGCGGTTGCTGGCTGCTCGTGGTCGCCCCTGATGGGTGTCCGATCCTGGACGAGTCCGTGTCGATAGAAATGTTGTCGGTCCATCAGGACGATCCTTTCGTGTCCGCGCTGCTCGCTCTGAAAGTCCTGGATCTGCTGCACCTTGGCCCTGGGCTGGATTTGGACGACACGGCTGCGGTCTTGGACTCGGTGGCTGAGACCTGTGGACCGCGCTACGGGCTGGAGGTCAATCCGGCCAAGAATCTGGCCTGTGCGCTGGCCGACACCGTACCACTGCTGTGGGGAGGGTCGGTCCTGGCGGCCCGGGCCTCGCGACGTGTGGCCGAGGCGTTGCGCGAAGTCACCGGACTGCCGGTGCTGGCGGCCGACGAGCATGCTCTGGCCCCCCTGCTGCTGAAGTCTGAGCCGCGCGACCTGTTCGCCGACCCGGTCGAAGGCGGCACGGACGCCACACGGTTCTGCCTGCTCGTCCTCGACGACGAGGAGTATGTCCCGTATGGGGTGGACCTGGCCCGATTGGCGGAAAGCCGGGATGTCCGGGTGGAGACGATCCGGTACCCGGACGGCAATCCGGTCGAACGGTACGCGTGTTTGTTGCATCAGGGGCTGTTCGCGGCGGCGTACCTGGATCTGGCCACGGTGAGAGAATAGAGCCTGCCTGGATGGAGGCAGTCGGAAGGAGTCGTGATGACACAGGTCTTGGTTTTGAACGGGGTCAATCTGGGGCGTTTGGGTGTCCGTGACCCGGGTGTCTACGGGACGCTGACCTATGCCCAGCTGGCAGAACACCTGGTGGGTACGGGAAATGGTCTCGGTTTGGCGGTGGACGTACGCCAGACGGATTCGGAACCAGAGATGATCTCCTGGCTCCATGAGGCGGCGGACCGCCAGACACCGGTGGTGATCAATCCGGGGGCGTGGACCCATTATTCGTACGCCCTGGCCGACGCGGCTCGCGAGGTGTCTTTCCTGGTCGAGGTCCACATCTCCAATATCCATGCGCGCGAGGAGTTCCGGCACCATTCCGTGATCTCCGGTGTGGCCACCGGTGTCATCGCCGGGCTCGGCTTGGCCGGGTACGACTATGCGCTGGCCCACGTGGCCGCCACGTTCGTGGCCGATGCTCCCGTGACCGCGTAGCCCCACCGCGTGACGAGTGACGACATGGCGACAGCGAAACAAACTTTGGTCCTTGGTGCCGATCTGGTGCACCGGCATCTCGGCGGGTCATGGTCCTTCGGGCTCGACCACGCCCGTACTCGCTTGGGATGTTGTCACTATTGCGACAAGACGATCACCTGCTCGCGGTATTTGGTGGCCTATCTGGCCGACGACGAGGTCGAACAGGTGATCCTCCACGAGATCGCGCACGGTTTGGCCGGTCCTCGAGCCGGCCACGGACGGGTGTGGAAGCAGCAGGCCCGCGCCCTGGGGTACGACGGCGGGCGTACCATCGAAGTGCCGGAGGCCAGGTTGTCGGCCCGGTGGAGGGGGGTCTGCTCAGCCGGGCACGAGGTTTTGCGCCACCGCCGGCCGTCGGGTCCAGTCCACTGCGGGGCCTGTGCCCGCGCCGGTGTGAGGCGGGCGATTACTTGGCAGGACCGGGGGTTGGACCTGCTGGCGCGCGGGTGAGAGCCCGTTTCCGGATCCACAAGGGGGCCACCATCAGACCCTTGCGCTGTGCATGGACAAGAAGAAAGACTCCGAGTGCCCCGAGCAGGATCACGGGCACGATCGACCCCTCCAGGCCGAATTGGCCGCCGGAGAGGATCTGAGGGCCGGACCAGGTGCTGGTCAGCCAACTGTTCTGCGCTCCGTTGCCTGACACGATCGAGCCGAAGATCGGGCCTTCGGTGATATTCCACGCGAAATGCAGTCCAATGGTCCACCACAACGACCGGGTCACGGTGTAGACGGCGGCGAAGAGGATCCCTGCCTCAATGGCGATCGCGATACCGCCCCAGAGGGTTCCGTCGGGATTGGACCAGTGCATGATCCCGAAGACGAACCCGGAGACGATGACCGCGCCCCAGGTGCCCAGTCCTTCTTCGACCAGGCGGAAGACGATGCCGCGGAACATGATCTCCTCGGCGATGCCGGCCACGACTCCCATCCCCAACAAGTCGCTCCACGGTACGTAGGACGGGTTAAAGGCCGTGATCCGATAGGTGCCGATGAGCGCCAGCACCCCGATGCACACCGACACGAGCAGGAAGCCTAAGAGCATGCCCTTGAACAGTCCGAGGATTCTGCGTGGCGCGAGTTCATGGGGCCACACACGCCGTTCCGTGAGCATGACGAGCACCAGATAGGCGAGCACGGCGCCGATGAGTTCCATCATTTCCACCGTGACATCCGAGATGAAGGGGCTGGTTGTGATGGCGAGGTTGATGGAGAAATACAGTATGGCTCCAACGATGAAGACAAGAATGAAGATCCCGGCTCGCACCCAGGCTGAGTTTCGTACTGGTGTCAGCGAGGGGTACGGGCGAACCGGATGGTCTTCGGTCAACAGATCGGACGGGCGAATCTTCGGAGCCTGTTCGCCCATCAAACCCAACACTGTCATCCCACACCCTCCTGTTTGTTGCTCCCAGTCGAGTATAGGGGATGGGGTTTGGAAGCCTTGGACTTATCAACACCCTGATTACTACAGTACGGCTTGAAATGATGGCTGATTGTTATTCCTCCAGTACGAATCACAGCGGTAGTAATCTGGTGCAGGCGAGGTGAGCCGTATCGGCTGGTCCATTGTGGAGGGTGTCCGAATCTTTCAGCACGCTCCTAGGATGCCCGCTCGTGGGAACCCCGCCTGGAAGGAACTAAGCAGTGCCATTTGGATCCGTACGACATCGGCGCGGGCCGGGTGCGATGACGACGCTTCTCGCATGGCTCGCCGTCGTGGCTCTCGCTGGTGGTGTAGCCGGATGTTCGGCAGCCGCAGGCCAGGCTGGGTCCACGCCGAGCCCATCGGTGTCGGTGCCTGATCATGGCCGGTCATTGGCGGGACTCGGCTTGACCAACGGGCCAGGCGATGACATCTGGCTTCCGGCAGGAGTGACGCTGACGTACACCGCCGATCAGCCGAATCTGTTGATCGTGGTCGGGCCGTCGGCCCAGGCATCGGTCGTCCAGGCGTACCTGGTCCAGACGCTCCCGGGCCTGGGCTGGACCATCACCGGCAACGCTCCTGGTGGCGTGACCTTTCAGAATGGGGTGTGGCGAGGTGCCTATGCTCTGGGAACCGATTCCTGGGCGTTGACCGTGCGCGACGATTGATGAAATCACGCAAGCGGAACAGGGCCGACAAGGGTTATTTGTCAGCGCACCAGAGGTTGTCTGCCAGGTGTGGTTGCGCTCCTAGAGACGTCGCAGGAAATCGGTGTCGTCATCGGGAGCCTGGGGTGGCACGTACTGGGTGTTGATCGGCCGCCCGAAAATCCACCATGCCACCATCCCAAAAATGGGCACGATAAGGACGATGATCAGCCAGAGGAATTTCGGCAGCACCCGTACACGCTCAGAATCGGACTGCACCACATGCACAGCCGTGTAAATCGTGCAGGCGATCAGGAGCAGTAACGGAAGACCCCGTGTCATGAAAGCAATTCTACGTGATCTGTCAATTCCATGGTTGTTGGTATGAGTTGTTTGGGGATTAATCCCCATGGAATCTCAATAAGTCACGTATGTTACCATCGTGTCTGGATGATGAGGGCTGTATCGGTCCGCGCGAGGCATGGCGGACTGGGGAACTAGAGGTACTGTCATGGGCCTGCTATCACGCAGATGGCGAAAGATTCTCTCTGTGGGATTTGTCACCGTTTTGGCAACTGGCTTCACAGCAATGGCTGTCGCCAGTCAGGGGTTTCCGGTCGCGCAGTTGCACTTGAATGATTCCGGTGTGTGGGTGACGAGCCAAAAAGTCCAGGCCGTGGGCCGTTTCAACTATTCCGCCCAGCAACTCGACTCAATTGCCTACGTCACGGACATGTCCCATTTCGATGTTCTCCAAGAAAACGCGAATGTCTTCGTCGTGGACCCCGACGACGGTTCCGTCGCTCCTCTCAATCCGGCCAACCTGACCCTGGGTCACACCATGATGCTGGGCGGGGGAACCGGCATTGAGCTTGGTGGTGGAATGGTCGGGATATTGATTCCGGACAAAGGCTCCTTCTGGCTTCTCCCAGCGGCTGTGGTCCAAAGCTTCGACCCAACATCGCAAGCCATGCCCGCTGCCGTGACCGATCTGCCCAAAAACGCGGCGATGGCCGTGGGCCAAGATGGGACGGCTTATGTCGTCGACCCCGTCGCAGGGATAGAAAAAACAGTACGCGTGGGCTCAGCCGGAGGCGATCCTGTCGTGACGGACAAGGCTATGGCCGGTTTGGTGCCGGATGGGACCTATGCCATGACGGTTGTCGGCAGTCAACCGGTCCTGCTCAGCCAGAAGGATTCCACGATCCACCTGGCCTCCGGGAAGACAGTGGGTCTACTGGCCGATGACGGCGCGACCGACGCGACGTCCGTCTCACTCCAGATGGTCTCAGCGGAAGCGGGTTCCGTGGTCTATGAGACGCCCACCGCTCTGGTTTCCCAACCCCTGAACGGCAGTCAAGCTACAGTCACCCAGGCGGGCAGCAAGGGGGGAGTCGGGGTGGCCAGCCCTCCGGTCCAACTTGACGGATGTACCTACGCGGTCTGGTCTGGCACGGGGGCGTTCTTACGCGATTGCCCCGGCGACAGCAACGATCTGACCACCACCATCGACAAAATCACCGCCACCAGCGAACTGCGCTTCCGCGTCAACTGGGGGCACATCCTCCTCAACGAACTGACATCGGGTGCGGTGTGGTCGGTGGCCGACCGGGTGGTCAAAGTGGACAACTGGAACTCCATGATGGATGCTGACAAGGGCAATCAGGACACCCAGGCCAAAGAGGAGATCGATGAATCGATCAAGCCCGATCGTACTGCTGAGAACCATCCGCCCCAGGCGGTAGACGACCAGTTCGGTGCCCGGGCCGGGTCGTCGGTGCTATTGCCCGTGGTGGAGAATGACACTGACGAGGACGGCGACCTGCTGACGGCTTCCCTAGTCGGCGATGCCCCGGCGGGCACACAACTGTCCCTGGTGTATTCCCAATCCGTCTTCCAGATGAACGTTCCCGCCACCGCGTCGGGAACACTCGGGTTCACCTATCAGGTCTCTGACGGGCGCGGCGGCACGTCGGATGCCCATGTCGAGGTGGACGTCCATCCCGATTCTGTCAACTCACCGCCTGCCGCGATCCGGGCCACATCGTTGACTGTGACCAGTGGTCACACCGTGTCGTACAACGTCTTGTCCAACTGGCGCGACCCCGATGGTGACACCATCTTTCTGGTCGGGGCTTCCTGTTCACCCGAGGACTCCGTCCAGGCCCTCGAAGACGGTTCTCTGGCATTCCAGGACGGCGGGATTTCCACCGGCGTGAAGACGATTCACATCCAGGTCTCCGACGGACAGGCCGTGGCCGATGGCGACATCACGGTCAATGTTCTCCCACCGGGCAACCGGCCCCCGGATCCGACCCCCGACCTGGTCTCTGGCACTGTCGGTTCGCAGATCGTCATTCACCCGCTGGACAATGACACCGATCCCGACGGCGACGCCCTGCAGTTGACGAATGTCAGCTCGGACCCGAGGTGTTCGGTGGCGGCCGACACTATCGCGGGGACCATCACGGCGGTCTGCAATGAGGCGGGATCGGTCTACCTGACGTACACGGTGACGGACGGGCCCTCGACCAATCAGGAGAGTTGGATCCGCATTCTCGTCCTGCCAGCACCCGATCAGGACGCGCTTCCCGTGGCCGTTCCAGACACGGTTCTGGTCTCCGCCGGACAGGAGACCTATGTCAACGTCTTGGACAATGACGTCAATCCGATGGGATATCCCCTGGTCGTGACCTCGGTGGATGCGACTGCCGATCTGCCGTTCGTCGTGTCGGTCATCGACCACGAGCGGGTGAAGATCACCCCCGAGAAGGAATTCACCTCGCCGGTCAGTTTCGATTACACGATCTCCAATGGCAAGGGGTACGCCACCAGCCGCGTCACCGTGGTCCCCGTACCGGCTCCCGACCGCATCATGTCGCCGGTGGCCGCGGACGATCAGGTGACTGTTCGGGTGGGCGACATCGCCACCGTCGATGTCCTGGCCAATGACACCCAGCCCAATGGGATTCCCCTGAAGCTGCTGCCCGACCTCACCCAGACTCCCAATCCCGACTCCGAAGCTCTGGTCTTCACCTCAGGCAACGTCGTGCGGGTCCACGCCCGCCAGAATCCCGGGACCTACACGGCTTTGTACAAGGTTGCCAACCAGACGGGCTCGGCGGAACCCGACACTGGACGATTGACAATTCATGTTGTAGGAGATGACACGGGAAATGACGCTCCCAAGCCCAAACAGGTCGAGGTACGCACGTTGGCCGGCCAGCCGGTGGCAGTCACGATCCCGCTTGACGGCATCGATCCCAACGGTGACTTCGTCTCCCTGGTGGGTATCGGATCGGCTCCTTCGCAGGGGCTGATCACAGCCGTCAGTTCGACTGGCTTCGTCTACGCTCCGGGGGACACCACGACCGGCAGCGACTCGTTCACCTATCTCGTCCGCGATCGCAAGGGGTTGGAGGCCACCGGCCAGGTCCTCGTCGGCATCGCACCAGCCAGCGACCAGAACGAACCACCCATCGCTGTGACAGACACGGTGGAGACCAGACCAGGGCGGCAGGTGATCGTGCCCGTGACGGCCAATGACTTTGACCAGCATGGCAATACATGCTGTTCGCTGGTGGCCGACTCTGCGACATCGGACAGTTTCACCGCCACGACACAGGGCAACAATGTGGTCATCACTGCTCCCGGCCAGTCCGGTTCGTACTGGGGAACCTACGCGATCACCAACGGCGCCGGGTTGCAGTCCACGGGGATCATCACGGTGTCGGTCAGCCCGGATGTGGCCCTGAAAGCCCCGATTCTCGGTGACGACACGGTTTCGTTGACCGACGCCCTGATGCACACGTCCGTCGACGTGTCCGTACGGGACAACGACCGCGATCCCGATGGAGACGTGAGCCAGGACACGGTGGCGGTGGCAGACCCGACAGTCCACGTCAACGATGGCATTGTCACGGTTCCGATCACCTCGGATCTCCAGATCATCGACTACACGCTGACCGACCCGGACAACCTTGTCGGACACGGTTTCATCACTGTTCCTGGGGTGGATACCATCCCGCCCCAGTACAACCCGTCGGCGAATGCCCTCCAGGTCAAGCAGGGCGAGTCGGTGACAGTTTCTTTGTCGGACCAGATCCTCGTGCGTCCAGGGCGTACTGCGAAAGTGACGCAGGCCGAGAAGGTCTCGGCTTGGAACGGTTCGGCAGAAGCACCCTCCGCGACTCAGGTCACTTTCCATGCCCCTGCCGACTACACCGGGCCGGCGGCCATTCTGGTCGAGGTGACCGATGGGTCCAGCCTGGAAGACGACACCGGGCTGACCGCGGTGGTCACGATTCCGGTCACCGTTTTGCCGTCGGACCAGGCCCATACTCCACCGGTGGTCTCGATGGGCAACGCCACTGTCACCGTCGAGGCGGGCCAATCGACGCCTGTCGACCTGGCGGCCTTGGCCAAGGATTCGGACCCGGCGGCCAAGCTGTCATTCTCGGTGGCCCAGCCGCCCAATGTTAAGGGAATCACCGCTTCGATCAGCAGTGTGACCATGACCGTTGCGGCTGACATCAGCGTGGCAAAGGGAACGAAAGCCACGGTGACAGTCGAGGTCACGGATGGACAGTCGACGGCTCAGGCACCGATTGCGGTAACCGTCGTGGGAACGACCAAGCCCTTGCCCGTGGCTGTCGACGACCAGGTCCCGAAAGCCAGCCAGGGTGTGGCGACGTGTGTGAACGTGACGGCCAACGACGTCAATCCTTTTCCTGGCAGCAGTCTGACTGTGGTCGGTGCGGTCGTCGAATCCGGACAGGGGACGGTCAGTACGGGATGTAATGGCAATGGCGTGTCCGTGACACCTGCTGACTCCTTCCTCGGGCAGATGGTGGTCCGGTACACGATCCAGGACCAGACTGCGGACCCGGATCGCCAGGCTCAGGGCCGCATCTATCTGACTGTGCGAGGACGTCCGGCAGCACCCAGCGGAATCAGTGTGGTTCAAATCGGCGACCAGCAGGCCACCCTGAAATGGACCCCGCCGGACAATCACGGCGCTGCCATCACTGGATACACGGTGACAGGAGTCCCGGGGTACACCAAACAATGTTCGGGGACGACCTGCGTTCTCAATGGACTGACGAACGATACGACGTACACCTTTACTGTCACGGCGACGAACGAGGTTGGGGTGTCGGATCCATCGTTGCCGTCCCAGGAGGTACGCCCAGATGCCGTGCCGGACCCGATGAAAACACCGGGAATCAACTGGGGTGACCAATCCGTGAGCCTGAGTTGGCTGGCGGGCAACAGTCACGGGTCGCCGATCACCTCGTACAACCTGCGCATCTCCCCGGCACCGCCGTCGGGTCAGCAGATGGTCACTGGGGTGACAGGGCTCTCGTACTCGTGGACCGGGCTGAAGAACGGTACGGCTTACAAGGTCCAGGTCTGTGCGGTCAACTCGGCGCCTAACGTTTGTACGGATCCCAGCCAGTGGTCGCCGTACTCTGTGGAACAGACCCCGGCTGGTCCGCCTGCCACTCCTTCCGCACCGACGTGGACCCGGCTCGACCCGGTCGGCAACCAGGGCCGCGCACAGGTGTGCTGGAGCGTACCATCGGACAACGGGGCAGCGATCTCGACCTACACACTGACATCCTCAACCGGCAATGTCTACACAGTCTCGGCTACGGGCGGAACTCAGGTCTGTCAGACGACGACCTTGCCCACCAGCCAGACGGAGTACACCTTCACCGTGTCTGCCACCAACAAAGCCGGGACAGGTGCGGTCTCGGCGCAGTCTGCCGGGTTCCGGTCGATCGTACCTCCGGGCACGGTGTCGGGCTTGACCAGTGCGGACAAGAACGGCGGTTGTGCGCTGTCCTTCAGCGCGGCCCCGCTCAATGGCGCGAAGGCCTCAGAGGTGTCGTACCAGTGGCAAGCTTCCGATGGGACGTCGGGTTCCTTCGGTGGGTCGACCTCAGGCACCGCGGCTTTAAAGAACAGCAGCACCGGCTACACGATCCAGGTGTGGGCTGTCACAACGGTTCAATCGACCAGTCAGAAAGGGCCGACCACCAGTGTCGGGAATTGCCGTCCGTACGGTCCTCCCAACCAGCCTGGTGCGAAGGCGGCCCAGAATGGCAATGCGGTCACCGTGTCATGGTCCATGCCGGCGGAAAACGGGAGGGCGATCTCCAAGCTGGAAGTTAACATCGACAACGGCGGATGGACAGCCGTGGCAGCCTCGAATGGGTCCCAGTCGGTGGGCAGCACCTGTGCGCAATCGCACTCGATTCAGGTACGTGCGGTCGACTCCGCGGGCCAGACCAGTTCGGTGGCCAGTGCGAGTGCGACTGCGGCGGCCTGTCCGAAACCTCCCAGTTGTACCTATCACATCAGCGGGCCCACAAACATGTCGGTTACTTTCTCCAATATGCCCGCCGACGCCACCCAGTGGTGGAAGTACAACACCTCCGGCTGTGACAGCAATACCGGAACACCCCCGGGGTGCTGGGTTCATGCGGGCTCGGGAACGTACGCCCTTGTTGGATGGGAAACAGGTGTCAACCTGCAGACCCATTCCGTGTCCATCTGGTTCGCCCATGGCGACGCTAGTTCACCTAAAATTGTCGATTGTACCCGCGCATGACAACGGTATTCGTGGCGACTTTTCGCCGAAATCTCCAGGAAAGGACATCGTGACCCATGACCATGACTCCCGATCAAGCTCAGTGGTTCGCCCAGGCTGTCAACCAGATCGTCGCCAGTGTCGGCAAGGCCGTCTTAGGCAAAGACCGTGAAGTTCGCTACGCGGTCGCTGCCATGCTGGCGGAAGGCCACATTCTCCTGGAAGACGCCCCGGGGACCGGCAAGACCCAATTGGCCCGGGCGCTGGCCGTCACAGTCGCCGGGACGAGCAAGCGCATCCAGTTCACTCCCGACCTGCTGCCGACCGATGTCACGGGTGTGACGGTCTTCGACCAGCGCAAAGGTGACTTCGAATTCCTTCCAGGCCCGGTGTTTGCCCACATTCTGTTGGCTGACGAGATCAACCGCGCCTCGCCCAAGACCCAGTCGGCTCTCCTGGAGGTCATGGAGGAAGGCCAGGTCACGGTCGACGGCGTGACTCGGAAAGTGGGCCGGCCCTTCATGGTGATCGCGACCCAGAACCCGATTGAGCAAGCCGGAACCTATCGGCTGCCTGAAGCCCAGTTGGACCGTTTCCTGATGAAGACCTCCATCGGTTACCCGGACATGGCTCATACCGTCGAGATCCTCTCGGGGGCGGCCTTGAAGAACCGGTCCTCGCTGATTTCCCCGGTCATCCCCGCTGACAAGGTCGCGGAAATGGCCGACCTCGCCACAACTGTGCATGTCGCTGACGCCGTACTGACCTATATCGCCACCGTGGCCGAGCAGACCCGCCTGAGCGACCAAACCCGGATTGGAGTCTCAGTACGAGGGGCTCTGGCCATGACCAGGACAGCAAAGGTCTGGGCAGCATCCCAAGGGCGGCCCTACGTCACCTGTGACGACGTGAAAGATCTCCGCCATCAGGTGTGGGACCACCGGCTCATCCTCGATCCGGAGGCGGAGTTCGCAGGTGTCACGGCTGCCTCGGTTATCGACCGGGTCATTGATGAGGTTCCCATTCCCCAGACGGAGATCGCCCCATGACCCCTCTTGCCCCCACCAGGGCACTGCCGGACAAGGACCGTCGGCGGCAACCGGCTGGTCCATCGAAGGCTGCCAGAACCGACGAGTTAGCCTCACCAGCGAGAGTGCCGTCGCGATTGTTGGCAGGTTTGTGGTCGGCAAAGGACAAGGCAAGTCAACTGATAGCCCCAGTACGTCGCGGAGCGCAGACTGTGGGCCGCTACCTGAGGCCAGTCGTCGATGAGGCCCGGCCCATCCTGGGGATCATCCAACCCATCGGCTGGGTGGTGATAGCGGTGGTCGTGGTGGCCTTGGCAGTGGGGGACTGGCTCAAATGGCATGAATTCTTGGTTATTGCTCTATTCCTCCTCGTCCTCGTGGTGGGCTCGGTGTACTTCGTCCTCGGCCGGTTCTCCTACGCGGTCCAGGTGGACATGACCCGGATGCGAGTCCGAGTGGGTGACGACGCCCACGGAGCGCTGACGGTTCGCAACACCTCCGACAGAAACTTGCGCCCCTCGGTCTTCCTGGTTCCCATCGGTCAGGCCACCCGGGTCTTCGATGTCGGCCACCTGACTGGGCAAGACTGCTTCTACGAGCCTTTCGCGGTGGATACCAGCAAGCGGGCCGTCATCCCTGTGGGACCAGTACGATCCTCCCGTGGCGACGGGTTGGGGCTGTTGAGACGCGAACAGAAGTGGACTGAGGTTCAGGAACTCTTCGTCCACCCGAAGACAGTGTCCTTGGCGGACTCGTCGGCAGGGTTCCTCAGGGATTTGGAGGGTCGCCCGACCGACACCTTGTCATCTTCGGACATAGCATTCCACGCGCTGCGGGACTACGTCGTGGGCGACGATTTGAGGCACGTCCACTGGAAGACCTCGGCCCGCACAGGCAGGCTGGTTGTCCGTCAGTTCGAAGAAACCCGACGTTCCCACCTCGTGGTCTGCTTGTCGTGCTCCGCCTTGGATTACGCGACCGCGGAGGATTTCGAATTGGCCGTGTCGGTCGCCGCTTCCCTGGGCCAACAGGCGATCACTCAAGAGAAAGACCTGACCATCGCCGTTCCCGGAAGCTTTCTGAACACAGTCACCGCAATGATCATGCTGGATGGCTTCTCCCGCCTGGAACTGGCTGAGCGGCCCCTGCCCATCGAGACCGTCGCCCTCGACGCTGCGAAGGTCGCCCCGGATGCGTCAGTGGCAGTGATGATCACCGGAGCCCAGGTCGACCCGGGCCGGATGCATGCCGCGTGCGTGCGTTTCGGCGTCGATGTTCTGACCGTCGTCCTGCGGTGTGAGTTGGGAATTGCCATGGGCCGTACCACCCTGGGCGACTCTCCGGTGCTAACCCTGGGCAGCCTTGACCAACTGCCACGGATGATGCGGTCGCTGGAGGTCTGATGCACGCACTGAAACCTCGCCCCCTGACCTGGCCGGCAGCGGTCGACGCCGCTGCGGTGACAGTGCTGCTCACCGCAGCGCTGGCGGGGTTCTGGCCGGTCTTCGGCGGGCCGGGGTTCATCCGGCCAGTCGTCATTGGCGTTGTCGTCGGGGCTGGAGCCGCCTGGCTGGGGGCCTGGCGCCGGTGGTCGACAGTCACGATGGCCGTCGCCACAGTGGTGGCCTACTTCGTCTTCGGTACGGCTGCCGCCTTGTGGAACCGTGGGATCGCCGGACTGGTGCCCAACATCGCTTGTGTGAAAACCCTAGTTTTCTCCTCAGTGTCGGTGTGGAGACAGTTCGTCACGGCCACGACTCCGGTGGCCACCTTCTACCCGTTCATGCTCGTACCCTTCATCGTTGCCTTGGTGGCCTCGGTGGGAGCCTTCACGGCTGCCTGGCGGGCCAAGCGGCCTGCCGTCGCGCTGATCCCGGTCGCGCTCCTGACCGCGTTGGTGATCCTCTTAGGGACATCGAACGCCTTCTACCCCACCGTCCAGGCGGTGGTCCTCGCGTTGGCCGGCATCTGCTGGATCGTGTGGCGCAACCGTCAGTCCTCGGGCACCATGTCCGGTCGTCGCCGCCAGTCGTCGTTGGCGGGGAAATCCTGGCTGGCCAAGGCCGGGGTCCTGCTCGGGGTGGCAACGCTGGTGGCCGGTGTGGCGGGTCCGGCCCTCTACACGGGCATCGACCGGGATGTCTTGCGTAAGCACGTCACCCCGCCCCTGGACATGACCACTTTCGCCAGCCCCCTAATCTCGTACCGGAACCTCGTGGACACTCAGAAGGACACTGTCTTGTTCACCGTGGACGGATGGAGTCCGGACTACCTGCTTCGCCTGGCCGTGATGGACTCCTACGATGGCATGGTTTATAACGTCGGCGAGGCGACGGGAGCCTCGCGCTACGACCGGGTCGGGCCTGATCTGGGTGATTCGCCCGCGCCTGCCGACGGGAAGCCGGTGACGGTCACGGTCACAGACGACGACTATTCGGGAGTCTGGGTGCCGTCGGTCAGCCAGAACCGCGACCTCACCTTCAGTGGCCCGTCAGCCAATGACCTGACCGCGTCACTGTACTACAACCCGCAGTCAGATTCCCTGATCGACCCGACTGGACTGTCGGCAGGGGCGTCGTACACGGTTCAGTCACTGATCCCCACAGCGGTTCCCACGCCTGCCACGCCGGTGACCCGTGTGACACTTCCCTCACCTGAATGGGTTCCCGATTCCGTCGGGGCTCTGGCGGTCCAGTGGACGGGCGAGGACACCTCAGCTCTGGATCAGGTCAATGACATCGTCAACACGCTGCGGACGACCGGGTACTTCTCCCATGGGTTGGAATCCGAGGATCCATCCCTGCCGGGGCATTCCTCGTACCGGATCGACAAACTCCTGGCCAACCCCTCCAGAATGGTCGGAGATGACGAACAGTACGCCGTTGCCGCCGCCCTGATGCTGATGAAGATCGGGATTCCGGCCCGTGTGGTGATGGGATTCAAGGCCGATGCCGATTCCACCCTGGACGGCACCACCTGGTCGGTGAAGGGGTCAGACGCGCATGCCTGGGTCGAGGTTCCCTTTGACGGCGTCGGCTGGTTCGCCTTCTTCCCCACACCGGACAAGAACCAACAACCCCAGCAACAGCAGAACAAGTCGAGGGCCAAGCCCAAACCACAAATCCTTCAGCCTCCGCCATCGACAACCTCTCACGACGACCAGTCGCTCCAAGCCGATCCCGACTCGCAGAACAAGAACCAGAAGAAGGACCAGCAGCACGCCATCGCCTGGCGTGCAATCCTCGGGTACATCGGGGTCGGTGCCATCCCGGTCATCGTGATTGTGGGCCCGATGGTCGTCATCATCGCCCTCAAGTCAACCCGAAGGACCCGTCGAAGAACCGACGAGCGTCTGCCGTGGCGGATGGCCTTCGCCTGGCAGGAGATCCTCGACCGGGCGGCTGACCTGGGCACCGTCATTCCACCTTCTGCCACCCGGCGACAGGCTGCGGCGATCGTATCCTCAGTCTTTTCCGTCAGTTCGATGAATGGGCTTGCCGATGCGGCCGATCAGGGAACCTTCTCCGGCTCGCCCCCAACTCCGGCACAGACGGACGCCTTCTGGGAAGAGGCCGTCGCGGCTGCCGCGGGCTTGGGCGGGACACGATCCTGGTGGCGGCGATTCCGGGCTAAAATCGCTGTGACATCCCTGAGACGACATCCCAGGCCGACCGTCACCACCCATGGAGGGCTGTAAAAATGGGAACGTGTGCGCACTGCGGGGCTCAGTTGCTGGAATCGGGCGTCACCTGTCCATCCTGTGGGCGCCCCGTGGCCTCGAATCCCGGTGGTTTCCTGATCTGGGATGTTCCAGGCACCAGGACTCCGGAGTTCTTCGACAACGGACCAACTGATGACGACTCGCCTGTGGTGGCACCACCGTCGTTGCCCCCATGGTCGGGGCCCGTCGCTCCCACCAGGCCAGCCGGGCCCGCGGTGGGCAGGCCTTCCATCGATTTGGTGTTCGACACTGGCCAACGAATCCACGTGAGTGGCCATGGTCTGCTCGGACGCCATCCCGAGTCCCAGAACCCATCCGTAGTGTGTACGGCAGTCGACGACCCCGAGCGGTCATTGTCGAAGACCCATGCGGAGTATGGCCTCGACGACCAGGGGTTATGGTTCCGAGACCGGGGATCCACCAATGGTACGGATCTTGTACGGAAGGGAGCTCAACCGGTCCGCCTGGTCCCCGGAGAGCCTGTCAGCGTGTCGATCGGCGACGCGCTGATCCTGGGACGCAGACGAGTCCATGTCGAGAGAGCCCAAGAATCATGACCGTGGTGGATGATGTGAAACTGAGTGTCGCATCCGCGACCAATATCGGCCATCGCCGTGCCTTCAACGAGGACGCCATCTTGGCTGAGCGCCCTGTGTTCATTGTGGCCGATGGCATGGGCGGCCATGACGCCGGTGACCGTGCCAGCGCCATCCTGATCGACGAGATGGGCAAACTGGGTTCAGATCCCAGTGTCGAAGCTGTCCGGGATGCCCTGAACCGGGCCCGCTGGACTATCGACTCCCTCGAAGCTTCACATCTGTGGCGAGCGGCCGGCACAACGGTCAGTGGCATCGTCCTGGTGAGGCAAGACGGGTGGCCGTACTGGTTGGTGATCAATCTGGGGGACTCGCGCACCTACCGGGTCGTCGGTGACCAGGTCAGCCAGGTGTCGGTGGACCATTCCGAAGCCCAGGAGATGATCGAGGCCGGAGAATTGGACGCCGAGGCGGCGAGAACGTACTCCCGGCGCAATGTCATCACTCGTGTGTTGGGGGCGCACACCATCGAACGACCCGACTATTGGCTGATCCCGGTCACGGGCCCACAACGCTGGATGATCTGTTCGGACGGGCTGACCTCAGAGCTGACCGAGGCCGAGATCGCCCGCATCCTGATCCAGCCGCTGCCGGCTGGCGACGCAGTCAACGAGTTGGTTGACGCCGCTCTGGCCGCGGGCGGGCGTGACAACGTGTCGGTTGTCATCGTGGATGTGGAAGATTCCGTGGACGAACCAGGCGAGGCCACTCTCGACGATATGATGGGACTGGAAGACGTGGAACGCTCCGGCGAGAAAGACAGACCATGAGGTACGCGACGGGACGGTGGTACGGCCTCGTGTCGGGGGCACGCTGTGTTGTTCTCGCGCCAGATTGCCCGGGGGACACGGTGATGTCCGTGTGGGCGGCTCTGCGGGGCGGCCTCGGGTTTGCCCAACTCCTCCAGACCGTGGTGGGCGATGCGGCTGCGGACCTGACCTCCTTGCCCGCCTTCGCCATCGCCGTACCCGAATCAGACGGTTTCCATGTCGCAGTACGTGGCCCCTTGTCCGTACGAGCAATGACGGCTCCAGGACCTGTACGGATCAGTGGCGCCGATGTCCTGACCTGGAGAGAAGACAGGATCCTGGCACCCAGTCAGCTCAGCCTGGCCGACAACGAGGACAGTGGTCAGCCGTCCTGGGTGCTCAACGATGGCATGGCGCCGGTCTGTCTCATCGAGGTGCTCTTTGAGGCAGAACCAACGCCAGCCCCAGTAGTGGTCCAGAGGGTTGAGCCCAGTACGACAAGTAATGGTGTCTTAGTGACGGATACTCCAAGCCTGCCTGTGCCTACTGCTGAAGCGCCGAGTCTGGTTGAGTCGGGCGTTGTCACGTCGGCTTTAGGTGACGAAGCGAAAGCTTCCGTAGAACTCGGTGCAGATGTTCCTGCACCGTCAGGCGAGCCGTCCACCCCTGTCCAGTCGCGTGACGAGCAAGACCTCCACTACACCACGCTGTATCGGTCCTTCTTTGAGGACCCTGCGGCTCGAAATCCCGTCCCTGAGACCCCCGTACCCGACGCGGCCGATGTCCATGCCGAAACACAAATGACCATTGCTCCGCCATCCAATACGGAGACCAACGAACTGGTGATTCCAACAACAGACCTTCCGTATGGAGACGCCGATGACCACGACGGTATGACAGTGATGTCGGTGTCCGGTTCCGGCGATGATCACTCGACTGACCACGACGAGATGACCACCCACACCTGGGTCGGCGACCAGGTAGCCGCGGGCCCTCAACCACCTCCCGTCCTGGGTCCCATGGTGTCGGCACGGGTGTGTCCGCACTGCCACACCCCCAACTCGACCCGGCGAGTCACCTGCCGGGCATGCGACGCGCCCCTGGATGTCGACGCCACTCAGGTTCCGCGCCCGATCCTGGGCCGGCTGAAACTGCCTGGGGGAGATGTGAGGCCGATCGACCATCCCTTCGTCATCGGTCGCCGTCCCGAGGCAACCCGTTTCTCCAACCTGGACATCCCCAACCTGATCACCATCGATGATCCTCACGTGTCTGCGACCCACCTGAGAGTCGACCTGGAGGACTGGAGTGTCCTGGTGACCAGTCTGGGCCGCAACGGGACCATCCTTCGCCGGGCCGGTGAGCCCGACCGCCGCCTGACCGACGGGCAGCAGGAGATCGCCCAGGAGCAGGACATCTACTTCCTCAGCCATGACTTGATGGTCTCCATCGAGGAGTTGGCATGAGTTCTGCCCGGCGTGAATCGCCTCCGCAGATTCCCGGTTTCTCCTATCTGCGAGACCTGGGACACGGCGGTTTCGCCGATGTCTATCTCTATTCGCAAGATACCCCGCGCCGCCAGGTGGCGGTGAAAGTCCTGCACTCTGACATGGCGGGAACCCAGGCCGCCGCCCGGCTCAACAAAGAGGCGGACGCCATGGCCGGTCTGTCCGGGCACCAGAACATCGTGACCGTGTTTTCCTCCGGGGTCGCGATGGACGGGCGTCCGTACTTGGTGATGGAGTACTACCCGGGGGCGGCCTTGTCCCAGGGACTGCGCAAGACCCAGTGGTCCTTGGCCAATGTTCTGAAGATAGGCATCCAACTGGCCGGTGCCCTGGAATCGGCTCATCGCTACACCAGTCCGGGCCTGGTAGCCGATTCACAAGGGATTTTGCACAGGGATGTCAAGCCGGCCAACATCTTGATGGATCGTTTCTCGCGTCCGGTCCTCGGCGACTTCGGCATCGCGATGACGGACGTCGAGGCGGCCAAGGGCGGCGCGGAAGGGATGTCGATCCCGTGGAGCCCGCCCGAGTCCTTCGACGCGAACCCTCGTCCGACCCGCCAATCCGACATCTGGAGCCTGGCCGCGACCATTTACGCTTTGCTGACAGGCAGGGCTCCCTTCGAGATTCCCGGCGGCGACAACCGGCAGCACGTAATGATCGACCGGATCCGCAATACCCCCTACCAGCCACTCGGCCGGGTTGACGCCCCGGCCTCCTTGGACCAGGTCCTGTCCACCGCCATGGCCAAGTCTCCTCAGGCCCGGTATTCGTCGATGAAGGCCTTCGGGATGGCCTTGCGCGAGGTCGAGTCCGAACTCCACCTTCCGGCTACCCAGATGGACATCCTGGAAGATGCCGACATTGATGACCGGTTCGGCGATGACGAGACTGCCGGCACCAGTCTTCGCCCGCTGACAGTGATCGACCCCCACGTCGAGCACACCATCGACCCCACCTTGGACCCAGACCCGGTACAACTCGCGGGATTGTCGCAAGCGTCTGACATGGCTCGCAACGCGGTCCACGACCGGACACCCACTGCCAAAGCGGCATTGCCCATCTCCTCCGTGCCCGGGCAGGCAGACAAAGCGCCAACAGCCCCTGCCGCCCGTCCGACAACGGATCCGGATGGTGGTGGCGTGCTCGAACCCACCCAAGTACGCCCGATGACGCTGGAACAACCCGCCCCCCCGGAACCGGCACCGACCGAACCGGTTTCCCCTCAGCCACCCAGGAGACGCCGATGGGCACTGGTCACCCTCGCGGTCGTGATCGTCGCCATCGCCGCAGTCGTACTCATCGTGGTTCTGCGCGGTGCACCTGACGTACCCCCTGCTCCTGAGGACACCCCCACCACGGCCACACCCCAGAATCCCATTGTGAATTCGACCATCCCCCAGGCGGTCACAAATATGACCGGCACCCATGATCCTGCTGGTAATGCTGTGTTCACCTGGGTTAATCCAGCCCCTCAGCAAGGCGACCAGTATCGTTACACCGTCGATGGGTCGGCCGATGTCAGCGCCAAGATCACAGACCAGACGACAGTGAGCGTGCCGTGGCCTGACCAGGAAAGTTATGTCTGTCTCGATGTGCAGGTCGTCCGTCACGGGGTACCATCGGACACAACGAAACATTGTGCTGTTGCCTGAGGTTGATACGAGAAGAGGAGGACGTATGGCGGAGGAGTCAACTGTTCGCATCGAGTTCGAGGGACGCACCCACGTGGTCAGTCCCGGCCACGTTTTCGACATCGGCCGCGAGGCAGACATGGTCCTCGACGCCAACCCGTACCTCCACCGCCGCTTCCTGCGTTTGGTGTACGAGTACGACCTGTGGTGGCTGGTCAACATCGGTGGCACGACGGCAGCCACCGTTTATGACCGCAAGACGAGCCTCCAGGCATGGCTGGGCCCCTCCACACGGCTGCCCCTGGTGTTCGGCTCCGTCGACGTGGTGTTCACAGCGGGCCCTTGCACGTACCAAATCCACCTGGTCAATGAAATCCCCCTCTGGAAAGAAGGCCTGGGAACCGCCGATGTCGAGTCCGGCACAACGATCGGGGGAGTGGGATGGACCATGCCCCAGCGCCTCGCCATCGTGGCCCTGGCCGAACCCGCCCTCAGGCGCGAAGGCTTCGGCATGATCCACGTCCCCTCCAACGCCGACGCCGCCGACCGCATCGGCTGGACCGTCAAACGCTACGAAAAGAAAATCGACAACATCTGTATGAAACTGGACAACCTAGGAGTTGACGGCATGCGCGGCGGAGTACGCCAACACGCCTCAGGCCGCCGCTCCCGCCTAGTCGAGTGGGCCGTGTCAACCGGTTTCGTCACCGCAGATGACCTCACCCTGCTAGACGACCCCAGCGCCGTCCGCGATGACGATGTGGAATAAGCCGAGGTTTACCCGGATGCACCGATTCATTGCTAGCCGGGAGTATCCCATTAATGGTGGGTTGGGGTTCTGGCGGTGTGTCATTTTTAGTTGTTCTCCGCCGGGTTGATGCGCCCGTCGAAGGCTATTGCGAAAGCGTTCAGGGCTGGCTTCCACCGTATCGCCCATCTCGCTTTCCCTCGACCGGTGGGGTCGAGAGACCTGGTGACCAGATACAGGCATTTTAACGCTGCTTGGTCGTTGGGGAAATGACCCCTGGCGTTGACAGCGCCCCGATACCTGACGTTTAGTGATTCGATAGCGTTGGTGGTGCAGATGATCTTGCGGATCTCTTTGTCCCAGGCGAGGAACGGGGTGAACTGCTCCCACGCGTCGTGCCACAGCTTCACGATGGCCGGATACGTGCCGCCCCACGCATCGGTGAACTCGGCGAACCGGGCCTCGGCAGCGTCGACGGTATCGGCTTCATAGACCCGGGCGGATCGCTTTGGCGACGTGGTCCCAGTCTTTCTTGGAGGCGTATGTGAACGTGTTTCGCAGCAGGTGGATGTTATGCCGATGTCGGCATAACATCCATTATCCTGATGTTTTGGTTATGCCGATGTTGTTGACGTTGGTGCTTGTCAGGTTGGTTTGGTGGGCTGGGTGTTCGGCATAATCACAGGCTGGTGGAGAGTGGTCTTCTTATCGGATTTCGAGAGGAGATCATTGTGTTTGATGCTGGTAGTGTGCGAATCGAAGGTCCGCTGGCAGGGTGAATCCCCCCGGTGTGTCCGGAGACTTGACTCTTTCGTGATGGAAAGGAAGGTTTGGAGTCATGTCGAACACGCATAATAGATATTCATTGGAGTTTAGGGCTCGGGCGGTACGGATGTATC
>Ga0123354_10000152_pt1 | contig 54831 bp, 47 predicted proteins | sample TergutLab28metaG_2_FD_97872 | JGI IMG/M metagenome (GOLD analysis project Ga0123354, IMG submission 97872) | Labiotermes labralis P4 segment gut microbial communities from Petit-Saut dam, French Guiana - Lab288 P4 | ecosystem: Host-associated > Arthropoda: Insects > Digestive system > Gut ... | reverse complement strand
TGAGCGATGGCAAGGTTGAGCAGGTATGTGTCGGTGACCTGTCGGTGGCCGGTGACGTGCCGGGTCAGGGCCCTGGCGTCGGTGAGGGAGGTCGTGTCGGCAAGGAACTCCGCGTTGGGCAGAGCACTGATGGCCTTGACCGCGCCGATCGCCTGGTCGATCGTCAACGGTCTCCCGTCGGCTCCGACCGTGACGGCAGGGTTGAGCAGGAGCCGGACCAGAGCGGTCTCCGTCATCGGGCATGTCGCGAACCGGGCCACCTGTGTCACCCACAAGCGCGCTGCCTCGTGATCGACGTGCTCGGCGAGAGCAAGCGCAACCAGGACGTTCGCGTCGGCAACCTCGACAGGTTCACTCATCGTCGTTCAGCGCCTGGGCCACCATCTCGCGCGTGAGCGTCTGGGCAGGGCAGTGGAACACAGGGATGGTGTCCAGGGGGTAACCCGCCTGGCGGGTGAGCTGGTCAGCGCGCTCACCTGCAAGGTCGACCAGGATCCGGCCTGGGCGCCGACCGGGGAACCGTTGCGCACCGGTTGCAAGGATGGCCTCGACACGAGGGTCCCGAGTGACCTGGATACGTTCATGGACGGTGGGCATGGCCCGAGTGTACCACCTATGAGCGCTTCAGTGACACACCGGGAATAGTTGGCGGGTACGCGCTCCAGGTCTTCACGATCGGCATCGTTGAAAGCCGAGCGTTCCGTTGAAAGCTGACGTAGCACGGTCGGCTTTCAACGGAACGCTCAGCTTTCAAGATTCGGACACTGCGTCCGAGGTGTGAGACGTGTGGGGGTGACTTGGGGGCGGGATCTGGGCTTGGGAAGCAGGTACTTGTGCGTAAAATGTCCCTGTTTCACTTACCCGGCCTGTCGAGGAGAAGAGCACATGTCCATGACTTTCGGACGGGCGCTGGGCCTTGTGGGGGCGTCTGTGCCTGACCACCTGGTTGCTGATGCTGAGGTGCCGGTCTTGACCGGGGTCCAGGCACAGGGTGATCTGCTGGTCGTTCCTTTGGACGCCACCAGGCTCGAACTGCTGCCTGTTCCGCCTGAGGGCGTGCAGGTCGTGCGTGGTGAGGGGACCGGTAACTCGCACTGGCTGCACCGCGGGTTCGACTCGCCTGGTGTCACCTACGCCCGTGGGGGTCAGGGGCAGTGCATCATGGTGGTCTACGTGCCCGACGACCAGTCCGCACAACTCATCCACACCGACGAGCACGGCGCCAACGGCATTGGTGCGGGCCTGTACGCCATCCACGAGAAGCGTGAGCAGGGCGAGCAGATCCGCCGCGTTTGCGACTGACCCAAGAAGCCGACCATGCTCGACTCCGACACCTACTTCTACGAGATCGACCGCCTTTTTTGGGGCTTTTCAGCTGAGGAACATGAAATTCTTCGCGCCTGCCATCTCGAATGGTCCGGAGCGGCGATCAGCGCCCGCCTGGCCGACAGGTCCACTGTCGAGGCCGCGATCACCGGTCTGTACGCATTGGTCGGCAGGCCCCCGCCACAGTTCGTCTGGTGCGGTTCACCTCCGGCTGCCGTGCTCGCTGCCGCCGGGCTGGGACATTCTAGACAATCGATCCGCTCTTTGCTGGAAGAATCTTTTCGGAACTCGCTGCGCGGCGGGCTGGGGTACACATCATGGTGGGATGTTCCCGACCACACGCCCAACCCGGTGTGGGACCTACCGGTGCGGTCGGACTGCCCCCGCTGGGACTGGCCAGACATTGATGATCCTCGCTGGGAGTGGACCGACGACTCCCTATGGGACTGGCTCGACTTCGATGACCCACGCTGGGACTGGCTGTCTCCGTTTGCATGGGCACCTGAGCGAGCGGCTCCGAGGTGGAAGTGGTACTTCCCAGATCCCGATCCCGACGAATACGAATACTCCGAGTGGGAAGAAGACGAGTGGGACGAGTCGGAGCAGGCATTCGGCGAGTTCCTGGCGGAGCGGTTGGGCGATGTTCTGCCCGGCTCGGTGGACGATGTCGTCCTGAACACTCTGCCAGGTTCGGTGGTGTCCAGCGATGCGTCGGGCGCTGGGGTCCAGCTTTCTCCCGCCGAAATTGTTCGGGACGAGGTATTCCAGAGCCAGAGCACAGCAGACATGCTTGCCTTGGCCGACTTTGCGCAACGTTTGCTGGTTTTCGCGGACACATCGCTGATGTATTCCCCTCGCGATGGGGAGCACCTGGGGTTGTGGTCGACAGTCCAGCGTTTCGCAGCTGACCCGCGCATGTGCGTCGCTGTGCACGCGCTCGGGTTGTGGGCGACCCTGGTCCGCTCTGCCGGATGGTGGTTTCCCTACGCTGACCAGGTTATCTGCGCCGAACGGCCCCTGGTGGTTCGTCAGGAGCCAGCGGGCACTGAGCCGGAGTTCGGTCTCGTCCACCACCGGCTGCACTGCGAGGACGGGCCAGCGGTGCAATACCCCGACGGGTTCGCGGTCTACTCCTGGCACGGGGTCCGCGTCCCGCAGTGGGTGATCACCAACCCAGATGTCGACCGGGCGCTGGCCGAACCCAACACCGAGATCCGCCGGGCCGCATTGGAACGCATCGGCTGGTCCGATGTCCTGGCTCACCTCGGCTCTGAACCCATCGCCACCGCCCCCGACCCTGGCAACGCCCCCCACGAGCTGGCCCTGTACTCAGTTCCCGACGCAGTCCTGCCAGGATCAGTGAACCTGCTGGTCATGGTCAATGGTTCGCCCGACCGAAACGGCCGGCCTCGCCGCTACGCTGAGCCCGTCCCCGCCGCCATCACCGATCCGCTCGAAGCCGCAGCATGGCAGTACGGCGTCCCCGTCGACGTCTACACCGCCCTCGCCCGACGCACCTGACCAGAGTGCCCGGCCACCACGTGGGGAACAAGGCATCCTTGCCAGGGGCGAACCTGCTCAGGCACGCTAGGCACGTGCTGACCCCCGAGGACGTCCTGTGTGTGAAGTTCCGATCCACCAACTTCCGAGAGGGTTACGACCAGGCCGAGGTGGACGCGCTGCTGGAGCGGGTCGTGGCCACCCTGCGCGGCTACCTGTCGCCAGGCTCGGTGACGGCGACGTCGCGTCAGGACCCCAACTGGCGTGCCGTGACCGCAGACGAGATTTACAACACCATCTTCTCCTCCACCCGTTTCCGGGCGGGGTACGACGCTGACGAGGTCGACGATTTCTTGGACAAGGTCGTCAAAACCCTCGACGAGCTCAGCCGCCAACCTGTGCAGGACGCACCATGGCACGACGACGTGCCCGCCTACGGCTACCCCAGCGACGCCGTCCCGCCTCCGCCAGACCTGGTTGAGCAGCTCGCACAGTACAAGCGGATGCTCGACACCGGCCTGATCACCCAGGCCGACTACGACGCGGCCAAGGCCAGGGCTCTGGGGCAATAGCTGCCGGGTTCGATCCCCGTCGTACGTGGTTCGCGAGACACAGCGACTGTGCCCGCGACCCGCTGAAAGAGACGTTCACGGGCTGGTGAACCATCTATCTGCGGGCCGTCGGCCAACATATCCACGGGCTATGCGCCACCGTTGTCCTTCCGCGGCATAGCAGTACGGCGTGCCTGTCGAGGTCCACACCGCCGTCGCCTGACACCCGCCCTGGCGGTGCCACCACGACGAGCGCAATCAACCGGGACGTACACTGCCAGACTGGTGATGATCCCGACGATGCGAGGAACGATGACGAGCACACGTGAACAGGTTGCCGCCCGGTATGGCGTGCGCGACGAGAGCGACCCGACGGTGGAGGCTGTTGCGGCGGTCGCCGCGGACGCGGGGGAGGTGCTTGATGTCGTCTTGGGGCACCGGACGGTGCGTGACTACCTGCCGGAGGCGCTCAGCGACGAGGTGGTCACGACGCTGGTCGCCGCCGCCCAGTCGGCTGCGTCGTCGTCGAACATGCAGCTGTGGAGCGTCGTGGTCGTCACCGACTCCGAGCGCAAGGCCCGGCTGGGTGCGCTCGCTGGCGACCAGGAGCATGTCGCGGCGGCGCCGTTGCTGCTGGTGTTCGTCGCCGACGTGGCCCGTGCCCGGTCGGTCGCCGGGGACCTGCCAGCCACCGACCTGCTGGACACCACCGTCGTCGCGGTCGTCGACATCGGTATCGCCGCGCAGAACGCTGTGCTCGTCGCCGAGTCGCTGGGCCTGGGCACCTGTTTCATCGGCGCCATCCGCAACGATCCGGCTGGCGTGGCCGCCGAGCTCGGACTGCCCCCAGGGACCGTCGCGGTCGTGGGTGTCACCGTCGGGCGGCCCGACCCTGCCCGCCGCTCGTTCGTCAAACCGCGTCTGCCACAGCAAGCCGTCGTGCACCACGAGACCTACGACCTGGACGCCCAGGCCGAAGCCGTCGCCACCTACGAGAGCCGCGTCGCCGGTTTCTACGCCGCCGCCGGAATGCCAGGGGGGTGGAGCGACCGCCTGACCGACCGCCTCGGCACCCCCGAAGCCCTCAACGGCCGCCAGCACCTACGCGAAGCCCTGGCCGCCCGCGGCCTTCCCTCCGCCTGACGGTGGCCTGTCCTGGATGACCCAGATGAGGGTTTGGCTCCCGGCCAGGGTGCGGCATCGCGCTGTTCACGACGCACCTTGATACGACGCGTCTGCCCTGGTCGAGTCAGCACGCCGAGTCTGGGGCTCTCGGGCCGCGGGGGAGTTCTGGCCGACAGCAGTCATGGCGAAGGAGGGTCGCTGCGGTACGGTGCCGAGCTCGACAGCACGATGACATCCTGGTCTTCACCCGCCAGCCGTGAGCTCGCGCCAGGCGGCACTTTCGCCCGGTTGTATGTGAGGAATGTCAGTCCGCGTGGTCCCCGGGTGTCCAAATGGTTGACCAGTTGGGCACCCGGGGACCACGCGGTCAGTTGGCAGCGGGGCGGGCGTCGGCCGCGAGGGTCAGGACGGGGCAGGCCCGCACGCGGGCGAGCTGTGCCAGACGGGCGTTGAACGTGGCGAGGGTGGCGTTCTCGTGTTCGGCGGCGTCGAGCACGCAGCCTTCCAGCAGGCTGACCGACGTGATGGCACGCAGGTGCTCGACGCGTCGCGAGTGCCGGGGGTCCGGTGACCAGACCTGCACCCCGATCCCTTCTAGCAACATGTGCAGCATCAGCTCGCCCCCCTTGTCCACGGCCTCCACCGCGCACTGTGCCAAGGCCAGAGGGTGGATCGCCAGCGCGTCGTCGGTGGTGATGAGCTCTAGCGCCCGGTTGGCATGCACATGTCCCCGCTCCATACAGGCGGTGACGACATCAGTGTCAAGAAAGATCACGGCCCCTCGCACAACTCCGAGTCCGGGCGAACGCCCCCAAAGCTACCAGACCCCCGACCCCAAACCGCCCCATTCCACCCATCCGGCCCATCCCCGCACAACAATCGTCCCATCGCCGAAAGCTGAGGCTTCCGGCGAAACCTGACCTCGCTATGTCAGCTTTCGCCGGAAGGCTCGGTCTCCAGGGGGCGGACGCTGTGTCTGAGAAGTGAGACGAGGGGGCCGCGCGACTGGAGCCGCCGTGAGCTGCCTGGCCGGCCGAGCCGGACCGGGTGCCGGTCGTGCCGCCCGACCAGACCTGTTGTTCAAGGCTATGACCAGTGCCGACGTTCGGTGTCGACCGTCGTCCGGGTGGTCACGGGCTCCGCCCCCGGGCCATCGGAGAAAACCGACAAATCGGGTGCGGGTTGTCGTCTACAGTCGAAGGGTGCTCAACGGCGACCTTCTGTCCCAGTGGCTGCAGCGCCGCGTGGGGACGGTTGTGTACGGACCGACAGCCCAGCTCAGTCCGTCGGGGCTGCTGCGGATCTCTGACCAGCCCGACTCGCACCGGGTGCAGATCGCGGTGCCGGTGGTGCACGGCCGACAGGCCGCGGTGGCGCGGGCAGTGGTCGAAGGGGCTACCGGGGCGCTGGCGGTGCGGGTCCACGCAGTCTCGTCGCAGGCGCAACAGGCACGCCAGATGGAACGGCTGGTCTCCATGCTGACGGTGGCGCAGGCGGCGCGCGCCGAACCGGGGGTTTTCCCAGCGGTGGCGCCGCTGCTGGAGTCGTTCGTCGTGACTGCCCCTGGGGACGAGGTTGCCATCACCAGCCCCGACGCCCAGTACGAGCTGTGGTGCGACATCTTGGCGTGGTGCCCGTCGAACCTGGCCGAGCACCAGCAGCAGCTGGGGGCAGCAGCGCACGTGCCGAACCTCGTGGTGACCCGGATACTGCCGGTGGTCGCCTCCGTGCACGCCGTGCACACCAAGCTCAACATCATCCACCGCAACATCACCCCGGACAACGTCCTGGTCGACCCGGGCGGGCGGTTGCTGCTGACTGACTGGGGGGTGGCGCACACCATCGGCGCCGACCAGACCTCCACGCACACCGAGCTGGCCGGCAACCGGGAGTTCTCGCCGCCGCCGGAGGCGTTGGCCGGGGACAGTGCCGTCGGACGCTACACCGACGCGTGGTACCTGGGAAGCCTGCTGGTGTGGATGCTCACCGGGCTGCCACCGCGCACCCACCAAGGTTCGCTGTGGCTCCCGCCGGGGATGCCTGGGGGCTCTGCCGGCACGTACCTGGACGAGCTGGTCCGCGGGCTGTGCCACCCGGACCCGCGTCAACGCATGAACCTGGCTGATGCGACGACCCGGCTGCAGCACCTGACCGGCGCGACCGCGGCAGGGTGGACGGGTCCAGCACCGGTGCGGCCCGCCGTCGCCCCGGTTGGTGCACCCGGGCCTGCCCCGGCCGTCGTGGCGCCGACCCCTGCACCGGTGCTGGCCCAGCTGCCTGACGCCCCGGCGGTACCTGGTACCGCACCCGACGCTGGACGCCGACGGTTGAGCCGCCCGGCCGTCGCTGTCATCGCTGCGCTGGCCCTGGCTGTCGTGGCTCTGGGAACCACCTTGGTGTGGGTGGTCACCAGGCCTGCCCCGGCCGTCGTCGCACCCACCTCGATGCCGCCCGCACCGCCGCCCACACCGACGCCCACACCGGACCCCTGCTGGATAGACACCCCCCAAAAGTGTCCGGAGTTCGACGGCTCCATGGTCGCCTACTACGTGTACAAAGGTTTCTACAACGGCGACCCGCCGTTGTGCTACCCCGAGCACACCAAAGAAGAGGCGCAGTTCTTCACATGCGGGTGGGAGGAGATCGGCGTCTGGGTGCGGATCGGCTGGTTCTCCGACATGGAGGCCGCGACGAGCACCTACCTCAGCTGGGGGCTGGAGAAGACCGACAACCCACCGCCGTTCTACTCCGGGCCGGACGGACAGTCGTTCGTCGGCCAGGAAGCCGGGCGCGACCGCGCCGTGTACTGCTTCGCCGATCTGCCGATCTGCCTGGAAGCCGCCTCGACCGCTGACCTGTCTATCCAAGACGCCACCGACTATTTCCACGCGATCGGTTCGGCCGACGCCCACCGCATCGCCGAGTTCCTGGCCAACCAATAGCGGTCGACGAAAAGGACTCATCCGGCAAGCCACCACAGACCGGACGCGGGTGCGTCACACCCGAAGCATGGCGCGATGGGATCGACAGGACAGCCCGGTGTGCCCGTTCAGCATCCGGTGGTTCGGATTCGTGGGGTCGCCCACAAGATCCGGGCTGCGGCGGTGGGAGCGCTGGAGTGAACCGGACCGGCGACGGCTTAGCCCGTACCCGGGTCCGACGATGGGTGTCGTGACGGGCGGCATATCGTCCGCCGCTTTTCCTCGGGCCGCATCTCGGGGCGCGCAACGGTACCGGGGTGGCCGCTGCGCTGGGTTTCGTGTGGACAAGACTGCTCAGGACCCTGCCCATGCCGCCGATCGGGCTACACGTAACGGTCGTCGCTGAGGTCTGCACCCTTGGCGGTGTGCGTCGAGGAGACCAGATGTCGTTCAACCAGCCCGATCCCGAGGCCCGCAACACCCAGACCCGCGATGGCGAGGCCCAGGAGGTCCCGGGGCAGTACAGCCCGGTGCGACGCCCCCCCGTGGTGCCAGACCTGCTCGCACCCGCACCCGTGGTCCCCGAAGCGGACCTGTCCCAGCTCGACGACGACGAGCCGGTGTGGGAACCCAAGCAGGAGGCCCCTAAAGCCGCTCTGCCGACCCGTCAACGCGCCTCGGCGCCTGCTGAGGTCGAGCGCCCGGAGTCCTCGCCGTTCAACCGTCTGCCCAGCGGGCGTCCGGGCTCGGTCTCTCCAGCGCCAGCGGCCAGTGCACCACCGTCGCCGGCCGCCCCGGTCGAGTCTTTGGCGCCGGCGACTGCCATGGCACCAAGTCCGGCTGCCCCACCCATGGTCGAGCCCGCGCACATCCCCACGGCTGGTGCGCCGATTCCGGTGGTCGAGCCTGTGCCTATCCCTACGGCTGGTGCGCCGATCCCGGTGGTCGAGCCTGTGCACATTCCTACGGCTGGTGCGCCGATTCCGGTGGTCGAGCCTGTGCACATTCCTACGGCTGGTGCGCCGATTCCGGTGGTCGAGCCTGCGCCTATCCCTACGGCAGGTCTGCCCATCCCGGTGGTCGAGCCTGTGCAGATCCCTACGGCTGGTGCGCCGATTCCGGTGGTCGAGCCTGCGCAGATCCCTACGGCTGGTGCGCCGGTTCCGGTGGTCGAGCCTCCGGAGATTCCTACGGCTGGTGCGCCGGTTCCGGTGGTCGAGCAGGCGCCCGCACCTGTGCCGCAGCGGCCTGCACCCGTCGAGGGTTTTCGGCCTGCGCCCCGTGCACCCCGGGTGCCCGACGCACCTGCGGGGGCGTACCAGCCACCGACTGCTGGACCAGTGCCAGCTGCTGACACCGGGATGCCGGACGCGCCGGCGGCCTTCGGGCCGCCCATGCCAGCGCCTGGTCCCGCGGTGTACCAGCCGCCGACCAGCGCCTCGCCGCATATGGCCGAGCAGCCGGCCGGTCCGCCGCCGACGCCAGCGCCTGGTCCCGCGGTGTACCAGCCGCCGACCAGCGCCTCGCCGCATATGGCCGAGCAGCCGGCCGGTCCGCCGCCGACGCCAGCGCCTGGTCCTGCGGTGTACCAGCCGCCGACCAGCGCCTCGCCCCATATGCCCGAGCAGCCGGCGGGTCCGCCGGTCCAGGGCCTGCCGGAAGCGGCGCAGCCGTCTGCCTTCAGCCCGGCCGTCGCACTGCCCGGCCCCCCGGTGCAGGCCCCCGACGACGCCCAGGCCCCCGTGTACCAGCCACCGACGGCTGAATCCCCGGCACCGGTCCCGACATCGTTCGAGCCGTCCGCCCCGGCTGGTCCTGCGCCAGCGTCGTTCACCCCGGCATCCGAGCCTGGTCCTGTGGCTGCGCCGCCTGGGTCGGCGCTGCCGCCGTCGGCGATGGCGCCAGCCGACCCGCTCCCGGCGTCCAGCTCCCGCGTCGACCTGGAGGCGTTCGACGCACCTGACGAGCATGGCTCGTTCACGCCACGGATCGGTCTCGACGAGACGGCGTACGAGCCGCCCAGGACCAGCCTGGTCGACGAAGAGGCGTTCACCCGTGCGCCCAGCCTGTTCGACGACGCGCACCGTGTGGGACCTGACAACGAGGTGCCGTCGCCGATCCCGGCCCAGGCAGTGCCCGACCCGGGCCCGTTCTCGCCAGCCAACGCCTCCGTGCACCCCCTGACCGCCGACCCGTTCGCCGGATCGTTCCACCCCGGCGGGCCAGGCGCGCAGCCCGACACCAAACCCGGCGGGCCGCACCTGACGATGCTGCCTCCACTGGCCGAACCGGTGCAGGCCAAGAGTGCCAACGAGGTGTTCCCTGATTCGACGGGCCCGGAGACGGCCAAGTCCTTCATGGTGACCTGGTTGCTGGCGTGGCTCGTCGGCGTGCTGGGCGTCGACCGGTTCTACCTGGGCAAGACCAAGACTGGTGTGGTCAAGCTGGTCACCCTCGGTGGGCTGGGTGTGTGGGCGGTCTACGACCTGTTCCTCACCCTCCTGGGCCACCAGACCGCCCAAGACGGTTCCCTGCTCGACGGCTACGACGAGCACAAGACGATGGCATGGATCGCCACCCTCGGTGTGTGGGTCGTCTTCGTGGCGGTCTACCTCGCGGTCGTGGTCTTCTCGGTGTTCTGACCGTCGGGTCAGCCCTCGTGCTGCACGACGCGCCCGGCGTTGTCCAGCGCGTCGCCCGGCGTGTGTGGCGCACCTGGCGCGCGCTGGCGGCGTACCTGCCCTGACCCAGGGCCACGTCAGCAGCGGTGGACCCGCTCAGGCGTCAGGACGCCGGTGCCGGGGGAGCGGGCGCAGAACTGACCGGTAGCCCACGCACCCGGCGACGAACTGGGGGTTCGACGTGCCAGGCCTGGGTGGCGCGGGCCACAGGCCCGGGTGGTACCAGCACAGCTGGTGCGCGTGCGGTCTGCGGACCGCGCTGCGCAGGTGGAGCATCTCGTCGACCAGACCGTCACCGGGCATCAGTTCAGAACGCACGGCACGCCATGCTGCCTGCGCCCGGTAGGTGCCGCGACCCGGCGACAGTGTGACATAGACCACATCATCGGCGGCCGTCCTGCGGTGTATGTCCGGTCTGTGCCTGTGCCGCAGACCTGCGCCCTGCTGGCACCTGCCGAGGCCCTCATCACTGTTTGTTCGCCGAGCCGGTGTACCCTGGCGCTGGCGGCGCCGGACGTCGGCGCTACTCGCAGACGGGACAACGAGGGACACATCATGGGTCTTCTAAAAGCAGCGGCTGGCGCGATTGGCGGGACCCTCGCCGACCAGTGGTTGGACTTCTACACCGTGCCACCTGGCATCCCGCCGACGACAGCGCTCGTCGTGGCTGTACCGCAAGGCCAGAACGCCGGACGAGGGTCGAACACCAAGGGTTCCGAAGGTGTCATCTCCAACGGTTCGAAGATCATCGTGCCCGAGGGGTACGGGCTGGTCCTTATGCAGGACGGGGCGATCACAGGCCTGGCTGCCGAGGCTGGTCCCTACGTCTGGGACTCTAACGCCCAAGACTCGCAGTCGATCTTCGCCGGGAATGGCATCATCAGCCCCCTGATCAAGACCTCGTGGGAACGGTTCAAGTTCGGCGGGCGCCCCAGCTCGCAGCAGCAGGCTTTCTTCGTGTGCCTCAAAGAGCTCCCGAACAACAAGTTCGGCACCCAGTCGGAGATCTACTGGGACGACGCATACATGAACGCCCAGGTCGGCGCGATCACCCGTGGCACCTACACGATGCGGGTCGTCGACCCGATCTTGTTCATCAAGAACTTCGTCCCCGCGACGTACCTGCGCCCCGGTGTGGTCTTCGACTTCACCGACTTCAACAACGACGCGGCGACCCAGCTGTTCAACGAGGTCGTCGGCTCGTTGGCACAAGCGTTCTCGCTGTACACGAACGACCCGGCCAAGGGGAACCGGATCTCCAAGATCCAGTCTGACTCCGTCGGTTTCGCCCAGAGCCTGTCCGAGGCCGTCGAGGCGTCGTACCAGTGGCAGTCCGACCGGGGCCTGGCCATCGTCAAGACCGCGATCATGTCGATCGAGTACGACGAGAACACCCGTGAGCTGCTCAAGAACGTCCAGCGGGCTGACGCGCTGTCCGGCGCGCGGGGCAACTCCAACCTCCAGGCATCGGTGGCGCAAGGTTTCCAGGCTGCAGGTGAGCACGGCGCAGGCGGGATGTTCGGCATGGGTATGGCCGCAGGCAGCATCGGGCTGGGTGGGCTGCAGCAGCCGGTACCCGGTGTGGGCGCCAACGCCCAGCCTGCTGCACCGGCTCCTGCGTACGGCACCGCGCCCGTGGCGCCCGTGCCGGGGGCTGGCCAGGCCCCGGCTGCACCGCCAGCCGAGGACCCGATGGCCCAGCTGGGGAAGTACAAGGAGATGCTTGACGCCGGTCTGATCACCCAGGCCGACTACGACGCGGCAAAAGCCAAGCTGCTCGGGCTGTAGCTAGTGAGCGCTTCAGCGGGAGGGCCGCAGTACCACTTGGGGCAGGTCGTCAACGGTCACGTTCTGACTGAGCGCGGATGGGTCCCTGCCAACCAGCCTCCGGCGCCTGCGTACCCCGGGTACCCAGCGGCGGGGCCGGGCCATGGTCAACCTGGTCCTGGGTATCCGGTAGGGCCGGGCCAGGGTCAACCAGGTCCTGGGTATCCGGTGGGACCGGGCCAGGGCCAGCCAGGTCCTGGGTATCCGGTGGGACCGGGCCAGGGCCAGCCAGGTCCTGGGTATCCGGCGGGACCGGGCCAGGGTCAACCTGGTCCTGGGTATCCGGTAGGGCCGGGCCAGGGCCAGCCAGGTCCTGGGTATCCGGCGGGACCGGGCCAGGGCCAACCAGCGCCTGTTCCAGCGGCACCAGCGCCCGCAGCAGCGGCACCAGCGCAGCCGGACACGCCCGTGCCGCTCCCAGTCGAGCCGCAGGCTCCCTCGCCGATCGACATGTCGAAAGACGGGGCCAAACAGGGTGTGAACCGGTGCCCGAGCTGTGGTTCGACCGACGTCGAGCTGCACGTGGAGACAAGCCAGCTCGCGTGCAGGTTCTGCCGGCACGAGTGGTCCGAGGGCCGGGTCGAGGAGAAGTACGGCCTCGGCGAGGGTATCGAAAACCTCGTGGGCACCCAGATCGGCACCGGTGCGGCCGATATCGACCGCGACGACTCGACGATGCTCACCATGAAGTGCCAGGGCTGCGGGGCGGAGGTCGTGGTGGACACGTCCAACGCCATGAGCGCGCGGTGCCACTGGTGCCGTCACGTGCTTTCGGTGAACCAGCAGATCCCCAACGGCGCGGTGCCCGACGCGGTGCTGCCTTTCAAGATCACGCACGCCGAAGCCGTCGACCGTATCCGCCAGTTCGCCGGAAAACGCCGGACGTTCGCCCACTCGCAGTTCAAGAAGGACTTCAAGCCCGAGAACATCGTCGGTGTGTACATGCCGTACATGGTTATCGACGCGAAGGCGTCGTCGGAGGTCTACGGGCGCGGGGAGATCACCACCCGTCGGTACACCCGCGGATCGGGCAACAACCAGCAGACCTACTACGACGCCGACGTGTACCAGGTCTCGCGCCAGGTGGACTTCCTCGTCGACGACCTGACCATCGAGTCGTCGTCCGAACGCGCCAACATGGATGTGCGGGTCAACACCAACAACATCATCAACACGATCCTGCCTTTCGACACCAAGAACGCGGTCCAGTGGAACGCCAGCTACCTGCGTGGCTTCACCTCTGAAAAACGCGACCAGAACGTGGAGGCTATGCGCCCGGTCCTGGAGAACCAGCTGTTGTCCATCGGCCGGGCCCAGGTGCGTCCGTCTTTGGCCCGTTTCGACCGTGGTGTGCGCTGGGAACAAGAAAAGCTGGACGTCGCCGGCACCCGCTGGGTGTCCATGTACCTGCCGGTGTGGCTGTACTCCTACTATCACGTCGAAGGAGGCCGCGGTATGGTCCACTACATTGCCGTGAACGCCCGCACCGGCGAGACTATGGGCTCAGTCCCTGTGGCCAAGGGCAAGTTGTTGTCGGTGGCGCTCGCTGTCGGCACTGTCGTCGAGATCCTGGCCATCCTGATCGTTGTGGCGTCGGCCCTATGAACACGCTCGTAGAGATCCTGCCCCAGCTGCTCGTCATGTCTTCAGACTCGTCAGACGACGGTGGTGGTATCGGGTGGCTGCTCCTGTCCGGCCCGGCCGCTGGCATTGCGCTGTACGGAGCCTTGTACCGCTTCTACCGCAACACCGACAAGTCCCACAACTATGAGCACGAGACCCGTGTGGTGGCCAAACCTATCCGGGGCGACGAGCGCAAAGTCGACAAGATCCACGGCACCAGCGACTCGCACACCAAAGGCCACAACGAAGGCACCTACCGCCAGCGCGTCACCCGCCTGCTCTGACTACCGAGACGAAAGCAAGAACTATCGAGCGCACCGTCAGAAGGTGACCACAGATGGGGGTCCACGGGGGCTTGCCCCCGTGCGGGTGCGGGGCTGGGCACCGCACGGAATGACGAGATCGACAAGGCTTGCCCTCGGCAAGCACAGGCCGCCCTCGGTCTCAGAAGAGTGGACATCCCCGAACTTTCGAGACTGAGCGCACCGGCAGAGGGTGACCACAGATGGGGGTCCGCGGGGGCTTGCCCCCGTGCGGGTGCGGGGCTGGGCACCGCACGGAATGACGAGATCGACGAGGCTTGCCCTCGGCAAGCACAGGCCGCCCTCGGTCTCGTGGAGCCGACGGGATTCGAACCCGCAACCCCCTGCTTGCAAAGCAGGTGCGCTACCGTTGCGCCACGGCCCCGGAGGGCACAGCCCTCACAGGTTGTCGGTGACCTCGGCCCACAAGTCCCGTTCGTCCTGTTCCTGGACGAACTTGCGGTACGCCACGTAGCCGATCCCAGCGAGCACCAACAGCACGAGCAACTTCTTCATCGGTACCTCCTCCGACGATCCTGACTCCCAGACGGTACCCGACCTGCCCAAGGTTGCCTAACCCGCCCGGGACGAGCCGAGCAGCTCACGGCCTTCGTCCTTGATGATCCGGGCCGCCAGAGTGCAAAAGAGAAGGGTCCAGTGCTGCTTTCGCACTCTGGTAGCACTCGGGTGACACTCTGCGGGTCCGGCTCACACCCCGGGCTTGGCGGGACGTCGTCCGGCGACGCTCACTGGCGGGTGAAGACGACGTTCTGCGGGGCGTCGGGGATTTCGTCGGCCAAACCCTGTCCGTCGAATGTCAACGTGTTGCCCTGGCACGTGGCCTCGGTCAGCCTCGTCGGCATGATGATGAGGGAGTCTTCGCCGCCGAGGTCTTCGGTCTGCGTCTGGCCCAGGGCTGTTGTGCTCATGGTGCCGGTGCTGGAGCCATCTGGCGTGATCGCCATCGTCTCACCGCTGGTGCGCCAGGTGCCGGCCGCGGACGCGGTGAGAACGATCGAGGCCGGGGCGGTCTGGCCCTTGTAGGTCAGCGTGAAGTCGACCGACATGTCGGTGGTGGCAGTGAAGGTGTCGTCGCCAGAGAGCGTGACGATCTGGCTCGCGGACGCGGAGGTGACCGCCGTCGTCATCTCTGGGTCTTCCATGCTCTCGAGCACCCCTGCCACGAGCACAGCAGTCAGCACAGCCTCGTCGAGAGCCCAGGTGCCTTCCAGGCACGAGGCGAGAGTGTTTCGGTCGTCTGTGGGTGTGACCACCGGGGTGGTCTCGTCGCCCCCTGGTGCCTGGGACCAGGGGGACGACCCACCACCTTGGCACCCAGCCAGGGCCAGAAGGCCAACGGTGACGAAAACGAGAACGGTGCGGCGCATGTTAGCCCCTTGGAGTCTGCTGGTGGTGACAACACCATGCCACAGATCGGCGACAAGTGGTACGCCGACGTTCTGTGGCCGTGCAGCCCTCACCTCGACGAGCCGGACAGCTGACGGCGAGGACGTGCCCTGCCAGACCGGCCGGGCACGCCGTGGGTCCGGATTCCGGTTGCGCGCCTGCCGCGCGTCGCCAGGCGGAAGTGCTGGACGCTTCGCTGCTCGGCGGTCCTGCACCTGCCTCCACAGCGAAGTCGTGCCACCACACCCGCCCGGCGACGCCCGAGACGGCGAAACCGGTGGATCCAGGTAGAGGGTTGGCTACTTGTCCTTCAGGAGGTCCTCGACCTTGTCCACGACGGCGTCTACCTTGTCGTCGGGCAGGGAGGTCTTGTCCTTCACGACTCCGCCGACCTTCTCCACGGCGCCGGCAACTTTGTCGCCTTGGCCTTGCGCGACGCCCTTGGCCTTGCCGCCAAGAGCACCCAGGTCCACCATCACAGCTCCTCCGTCTCGTCCCCGACGGGACGTCATGTCCCATTGTGGCTGGAGGTGGCCAGGTGCGCGTGCGCAGTCCCCATCTGGACGAATGCAGCCCGCCAGCCGGAAGGACGAGGTCAGCCGGTCTGGAAACGGGTGGGGTCGCCGCCGCCGGTGCGCACGACCTCCGGCTCCCCGGACGTCCAGTCGACGACTGTGGTGGGGGTGGTGCCGCGGTCCCCAGCGTCCACGACGATGTCCAGCACGTCGTCGAGCTCTTCTTTGATCTGCCAGCCTTCGGTCATCGGCCACTGCTCGCCGGGGATGATCAGCGACGACGACAGCAACGGCTCGCCCAGCTCACGCAGGATCGCCCGTGCCACCACGTCGTCGGGTATGCGCACACCCACGGAACGTTTCTTGGGGTGGGCCAGGCGCCGGGGCACCTCAGGGGTGGCCGGCAGCAAGAACGTGTACGGGCCGGGTGTGGCGGACTTGATCGCACGGAACGCCCGGTTGCTCAGCGTGACCAGCGGCCCGAGCTGGGCGAACTCGGCCACGACGAGCGTCAGGTGGTGCTTGTCGTCCAGCCTGCGCAGCCGACGGATCCGTTCGACCCCCGCGTGGTTGTCCATACGCGTGCCCAGCGCGTACATCGAGTCGGTGGGGTAGGCGATGACCGCGTCGGCCCTCAACGCCTCGACGGTCTGGGTGATGGCCCGCGGTTGCGGGTCCATCGGGTGCACGTCCAGGTACCGGGCCATGCCGCAAGGCTACTCCCAGGCCGTGCCCGCCCAACACAGCCTCACGCAGGCACCGGTCACATGACGAAGGCCCGCTCCCGGACGGGGGAGCGGGCCTTCGTGCGGCGTCGATCAGCCGCCCCACTGCTGCTGGGTCGGGTATCCGCCCTGCTCGGGCTGGGGAGGGTACGGGGTGCTCTGCGGCTGGGCCTGGGGGTACTGGGCAGACGGCTGCTGGGGAGCCTGCTGCTGGGCGTACTGGCCGGGCTGGGCGTACTGCTGCTGCGGGTACGCCGGTGCGACTGGTTTGGGAACCTGGGGCTCGAACCCGCGGATGGCCAGCGCCAACGCGATGGCCACGGCTCCGAAGATCACCGCGCAGTCAGCCAGGCCCACACCGCCACCCCCGGGAAAAATGCTCGGCGCGCCAAGGAAAGAGGTGAAGGCCGCCCCGAACTTCTCGGTTTCCCAGGGTTGGTTGTCGTAGGCGCGGTCCTTGTCCAGGCTGCCGTACGTCAACGGCAGGATGAGCTTGAGCAGCAGCCCGACTCCGGCGGAAGCCCCGCCGAAGATCAGCAGTTTCGTGGACGTCCCAGCAGCGGGAGCAGTCATGGTTCACCTCATATGTTCTCGACGGCAGACGCACCGTTCAGTGTCCCTCACCATAGTGGAGACCTGCCGTCGGTCGCCGGTGAACCGCCCGGCATGGACAGCGCGACACTGCCGGGCGGCCAGACGAAGGCCCACAAGGCCCGTGAACCGGACGAGGACTCGACTGCCCCCGGACGGCTACTCGGCAGACTGGACGAGGTGCTCGGGGCAGATCTCGAAGCGGTCCGGGTGGATCTCCAGGGCCACACGGCCACCGGTGAGCCCACGCAGCTCCAAGATGTAACGGGTCAGCTCAGACTCGGGCACAGACGCTTCGATCCGGACCATCCCGTCGTCGAGCGAAACTGTGTCGTTGATCCGCCCGCGCCGGGTCGACAGGTCGCCCATGACGTCGCCCTGCGCCGAGTTCGGCACAGTGACCAGCACCTTCGACACCGGTTCGAGGACCACCGACCCACCGGCGGCCAGGGCCTCTTTGACCCCAAGGGCTGCGGCGGTACGGAACGCCATGTCGGAGGAGTCGACCGAGTGGGCTTTGCCGTCGTACACATCGACCTGGATGTCGACGATCTCGTACCCGTGGACGCCACCGCCGGACATCGCCTCGGTGATGCCTTTTTGCACCGCGGACATGTAGTTGCGCGGGATAGACCCACCGACGACCGAGTCGACGAACTTGAAACCCTCGCCGCGCGGCAGCGGCGACACGCGCATGAGCACCACCGCGTACTGCCCGTGCCCGCCGGACTGCTTCTTGACCTTGCCCTCGGCGGACGCCAGCTTGGCGATGGTCTCTTTGTAACCGATCGGCACGGCCGAGGTCGTCACGTGCACGGTGAACACCCGTGCCAGGCGTTCGAGCGCCACAGCCAGGTGCGTGTCGCCCAGACCCCGCAAGACCGTCCGGTCTCCCACACGGTCGACGGTCAAGGTGCGGTCTTCGGCGACCAGGCGCGACAAGGCGGCCGAGAGCCGGTCGTCGTCGGACTGGGTCACAGGTTCCAAGGAGACCGCGTACACGCCCTGGCGCACCGGCAGCGCCTTGGCCCGCAGGTCTTTACCTGCCCCGCCCTTGGGCGACAGCAACGACCCGGCAGGGGTGTTGGTCAGCTTGGCGGCGGCGACGACCTGGCCAGGGATCGCCGAGGTCACCGGCAGGTGCTCTTTGCCCTTGAGGCGGAACAGGCCGGGCAGGCGCTCTTCGGTGTGGGTCGTCTGGTTGACCAGGCGGTCACCGGGTTTGAGCGTGCCCGACAGCACCCGCAGCAACGTGACCTGCCCGACGAACGGGTCGGCCATCGTGCGGAAAGCGTGCACCAGCGTGGGCCCGGACGGGTCGGGGGCGACCTCGATCGGCGCGTCCCCGGCCAGCACCGTGGCGTTGCGGGCGTCGATCGACGGGCTCAGCTCGCACACCAGGTCGGCCAGGCGGTCGGCACCCACCCCGGTGGTGCCCGACACGACCACGACTGGTGTGGCCTCGCCTTTGCAGACCTCAGCGGCCAGGGTCTGCCCGAGCTCTTCAGCGGTGGGCACCTCACCAGACAGGTACCGCTCGAGCTGGTCGTCGTCACCGGAGACGATCTCTTCGACGACCTGCTCGTGCATCTCGTGCGCCTCGTCGCCGACCGAGTCGGGCAGCGCGATGCGCTTGGAGCCGTTGGCGTCGTAGGTCACAGCGTCTTCGGCGAGCAGGTCAGCCAGCGCTGTGAACGCTTCCTCTTCGCCCACAGGCAGCTCGAGGGGTACCAGGTGGGCCCTGGTGAACGCGTTGCGCAGGTCGTCGAGCACACGGCGGAAGTCGGCGCGCTGCTTGTCTTCCTTGGTCACGACGATCATCGTGGGCACGCCCGCGGCTGCGGCGGCTTCCATCGCCAGGTAGGTACCGGTCTGCACGCCTTCGACGGCGGAGACGACGACCAGCGCCAGGTCAGCGGCGGCCAACGCGTCGTCGACCACCCCGGCGAAGTCCAGGTAGCCCGGGGTGTCCAGGAACGTCAGGTCGTAGGTCTTCTTGTCAGCGGCGGTCCAGCTGATCGGGACCACCCCGAGGTTGAGGGAGATCTGGCGGCTGATCTCTTCGGGCTCGTGGTCGGACAGCGTCGAGCCGTCCTCGACCGTGCCAGCCCGGGTGGTCAGCCCCGCACGCAGCGCGAGCGCCTCCACCAGCGTGGTCTTCCCAGCGCCCCCAGCGCCGAGAACTGCCACGGTCCGGGTACGTGCGGTCGTTGTCTGGTCCATCGATGGCCTCTCTCGGTCAGCCCGACGCGGGTTGCCCCAACCCTAGTAAAAAGCGAGGCCCCGCGTCACGACGAGAGTCCGTCGGGTTTTGGATCAGTCCATAGCGAGGATGTCCACGACGAACACGAGGGTCGAGCCAGGCGGGATCGTGCCCTGGTCCTGGTCGCCGTAGCCCAGCTCTGGCGGGATGACCAGCAGGACCCGGCTGCCGACGCTCTGGCCGACCAGCCCCTCGTCCCACCCGGCGATCACCTTGCCTGCGCCGAGCGTGAACGTGAATGCTGCTCTCCCGCGCGAGGAGTCGAACATCGTGCCGTCCCACAGCCACCCGGTGTACCGGACCAAGACCGTGCGCCCGGCTTCGGTCTGCGGGCCAGTACCTGCGACGAGCGGTTGGACGACCAACGAGCTGGGCGGACTGCCGGACGTCTCGACCGCCGCTGGCAACCCTTCGTCGTCGACGGTCACCGTGGGCAGGCCCGGGACCTCAGCGACCGGTTCGCCTGGGGGCACGGCATAGGCGATCTCGAGCAGCACCACGTAGGTCACGTTGTCCTCTGGTGTGGCCACGAGGATCTGGGCACCGACATGGGCTGTGGACAGCAGCGTGTTGATCATGGGGGTCTGGCCGACCACCAGCCCGGGGGAGGGGTCAGCCCACTCCTCCGCGACGGTGCTGCCGTCGGTCCCAGCGACCACCAGCTGGCGGACAAGCACCTCTTGCCCGTCGGCGAGCGCGTCACCGTCACCGTCGGTCACCATCCGGGCGACGTTGGTCTCCACAGAGAACGGAGTCGTCGGCAAGGTGATCTCTGGGTGGTTGGCCCGGACACGGACCTTGACCTGCTCCAGCAGGGCCTGGTCGCTGAGCGGGGTGGCAGTCGGGTCGGCGCTGCCAGAGCAGCCAGCCACCAGTAGCAGCCCGACCAGGGGGAACAGGATCTTGCGCACGGAAGGCTCCTTCGTCAGATGGCACAACGGTACGGGACGGGGGCGGGTGCTACGCGCGCGCAACCGGCAGATGCGTCATAAGGTCACAAGAGTGAGACAGTGGTCACGCAACCGTAAAGCTCTTGCTGGACTGGCCATCATGGTCATCGTGATGGTGGTGGGCGCCGCCGCGGTGGTCAGAGGGGTCCAGCACTGGTTGTCGAGCAACATCGAGTCGCTCGGCGACCCGTTCGCCAACCTCAAGCGACGGCCTGACCCGACCCCGACCTCCGCCATGAACATCCTCGTGCTGGGGTCAGACTCGCGGATCTCCGCCGGGGACCCCAGCAAGTGGAAAGCAGGGGCCCAGCGCACCGACGCGATCATGCTCGTGCACCTGCCAGCGGACCGGAAATCCGCGTACGTCATGTCCATCCCCCGCGACTCGTGGGTGGACATCCCCGGCCACGGCCAGGCCAAGATCAACGCGGCGTTCTCCTACGGCGGTCCGTCGCTGCTCATCGAAACCGTCGAACAGCTCACTGACGTGCGCATCGACCATTTCGTCGTGACCGACTTCGACTCGTTCGTCTCCATGACCGACGCCCTGGGCGGGGTGCGTATGAGCCTGGCGTCAGAGCTGAAGGTGGGAGACACCGTCGTGCCACCCGGGCAGCAACAGCTGCTCAGCGGGGAGCAGGCGCTCGCCTTCGTCCGCGAACGCAAAACCCTCGCCAGGGGAGACTTCGACCGGGTGCAGCGCCAGCAAGCATGGATCCGGTCGATCGCAGCCAAGATGCACAACGACGGGACCTTGAACAACCCTGTGACCGCGACACGGTTCCTGACGACGGTGAGCAAGTCCGTCGCCGCTGACGACGGCCTGAACGAGTCAGCGCAGAAAGACCTGGTCATGCGGGTGCGGGACCTGGGGTCCAAGGACATCGAGTTCTTCACAGTGCCGTGCAGCGGCACCGGTCGGTCCGCCGACGGACAGTCCATCGTCGTGCTGGACCGCGACCGTATGGACCCCCTGATGAAAGCTGTGGCGTCCGACAGTGTCGGCGCCTACCTGTCCAAAAACTCCTCAGACCTCGACATGCTGCCCCCTGTGGTTCGCTGAGCGCCTGGTTTGCTGAGCACCTGGTGTTGGAGGGCCTGGTGTGCTGGCGTCTGGCACGGCGGCATCGAACCGGCTCGCTGTCGTACCGCCTGGCTCCTGCGGGTGGTCGCCGTCAGCGGCGGGTGGACAGCGACGGTGCTGCTACTGGATGCCGTGCGCCCGTGCCCAAGCCACAGCCTCAGCCCTTGTCGACACACCGACCTTGCGGTAGACCGAGCGGACCTGCGACTTGACCGTGTTGCGGGTGACGAACAGCCTCTGCGCGATCTCTTCGAGAGTGACATCCTCGGCAAGCTCACCCAGCACGACCCGCTCGCGGCGCGTCAGCGCTTGCCCGAGGATGCTGGTTGGTTCACGCGTCTCGACCGTGCCCATGTTGACCTCCGGTGAAGAGTGGCGGCATTCGCCGTCATCTGGACCTCGTGCTGGTTGAGAGGGGGTCTCGTCGTCGCCATGACGCGACTTCTCTTCGTGATTCTCCACACCGCACCACCGCATCGTGCCGACATTACGAAACCGACTGGGCAGGTCCCCGGGGCGTGTGAGCCCGTCCACGCACCATATCACCCCACCTTCCCACCTGGGACGATGTCACGCCGACCATCACACGGACTGTCCAGGCACGGCCCCGCCCGTGCGCACTCACCGCCGGCGAGACAGTGCGACCAGACACTCCAAGCCGCCGCCGACATGGTCACCGTGCTGTCTGGCGCACGTCGGTCAGGGCAGACATGCGTCGGTCAGGACAGACAAGCGTCGGTCAGGACAAAGCGGCGTAAGCGTCGGCGTCGAGGAGGTCGCCAGCCGACGTGACCTCGACCCGGAAGAGCCAGCCGTCACCGTACGGGTCGGAGTTGACCAAAGCCGGGTCGGCCGCCACGGCAGCGTTCACCTCCATCACCGTCCCCGACACCGGAGAGAACAGCTCGGAGACAGACTTGGTCGACTCGATCTCGCCGATGACGTCCCCAGCGGTGACTTGCGCACCGACCTCCGGCAGCTCGAGGTAGACGATGTCACCTAGGGCGGACGCGGCCACGTCAGTGATCCCGATCGTGGCAGGGCTGCCTTCGCGCAACCACTCGTGCTCGGCGGTGTACTTCAAGTCTCCAGGGGGGGTGGGCACTGGTCTCTCCTTTGCGCAGGGTTAGGGTGACGATACCGGAGGGGGTGTGTGGCGGGGGGTGGGTTGGGTCGGTGGGTCGGGTTGGGGTGATGGGGGTGTTGGGTTGGTCCGCGGGGGTGGTGTGGGTTGGGTTGGGGTGGCTGGGTTGGGTCCGCGGGCCGGGGTGTCTTGCCGCCACGCAGTCCCCCGGCCGGCATTCGCCGGCCTTCCCGCCAGGCCCGGTGCCAGCGCGGCGGCAAGACACCCCGGCCCGCTCGTACAGGCGTCTCGACCAGAGGGGGGAGGTCTTGGGACGCCTCGTCCGGCTGTGCCGGACATCGGCTGGGGCGCGGACTGATTGCTCGGCGCGGCACGATCTCGTTCAGTGTGGTCGAGGGCGTTCACCATTGTGAACGGTTTCGACCAAACTGAACGAGATCGTCAGACAGCTGTGCGCTTGTGGGGCGAGGACGAGGCTGCTTGGGCGCTCCTCGGACTGTCGAACGCCTGGCAGCTCATCGGTCGCCACCGTCGCCGACGTCGTCGCCGACTGCCGCCGAAGCCCAGGTCGTCGCCGAGGTCATCCTGCGTTTTGCGACCGTCACGCACCGTGACCGGCATGGTCCACCAGGCCCAGGCCCGGTGCGAACAAGATTGCGTGGTGCGAACCTATTGGTTCGCACCACGTGTTCTTGTTCGCACCGCGGCGAGCGGCCCATCACGAAAGGGTGAAGGCGAAGAACGTGATGACGACGCAGGTCGTGATCGTCGCGCGGTGGGTCTGGGCGGGGGGCTGCGAGGACAGTGGGGACAGTTCCTATGTCCTGCGGGGTCTGCGACCCCGTCGAGGTCGACTTCATCGCATAAGACCCCGCCGACCGCAGCCTGGTCTACATCCAGGTCCCACACCGTCGTCGACCTACACGTCCTGGGCCGCGAGTTCGCCACCCCCAAAACCGTCTCCGCCCACTGGCCCCGCCTGGTGCTCACCGTCGACCTCGGCACCGTCGGCATCCGCCAGGCCTGCGTCTACGACTGGCTTGACACCTAAGACCGGCATCATCGGCCACCGACACATCTGCGCACTGGGCTGGACCGGGCGTCGGACCTTGCAGGACATAGGAACCGTCCCCACTGTCCTGGGTCCCACTGTCCTGCGGGTCAGGGTGCGCCGCCTTGGCGGGTCGGGTCGTTGGCGCGCTCGTCGATGACGCCTCAGGGCGCCGAGCCGCCCCTGGTCTTGGTCTCGTGCAACGTTGGCGGGCTCGGGTCCTGGGCACCTGTCCCACGGCACCGGACGCGGACCGATGCTCGGCGCAGCCATGACCTCGACCAAGACGGACGAGGTCGTCAGAGGGCCTGTGCTCTCGTCAGGCGGGGACGAGGGATGCTGTCCGTAACTTCTGTCTGGTGCGTCCGAGGATGTGGTTGGTGGGTCGGTTCAGGGGTGGTCGGCTGCCCACTTGGCTGCTGGTGAGCCTGGGGCGCCGCCTTCCATCCACACGATCTTGCCGGTCGCGTCGGTGACGATGGTGGTTGCGGTGCTGTCAGATTCGGCTTCGAAGACGAACACCACCTCGGTTGTGGCCCTTCGTTCTTGGTCCGACTTGGGGCGCCGGACCTCAAGTGTGAGTTTCTCGATGCCGTACTCCACGTCGGAAGGCGCCAGGGTCATGGTTGGCATCTGGGCGGCAAGTCTTCCGGCCACCGTCCAGTCCACCGCGGTGACGTCGAACAAGATGTCGGACAAGGGGTCCTGCATGGCCGAAGCGTCAATGAAGGCTGAGCTCTGGACGACCCCATCGTTCCATTCGAATCTTTCCCATGTTTTCGCGCCTGGAGTGGTCTGGACCTCCGCATAGGCGTAGGACGAGACGAAACTGAGATAGAGGAACTGCGTGCTTCCGGTCGACGCGGCGAAATCGTCGACCACCTGAGGAACGAAGGCGTAGAAACCCGCTACCTTCCAGGTGGCTGCTGGTGACCCGGGGGCACCGCCGTACATATTCACGATCCGGCCAGAGAAGTCAGCAGTGACGTAGGCGCCGCTGTCCATGCCCCAGAGCGAGACCTCCGCGACGTCTGCGTGGGATGAGCGGCTCACGGTGACCGAGACGCCACGGTCGACAACGACGGCACCGCCGAGTTGGGGCACCTGCGCGACGAGCGTTTCGATCGAGGCCCAGTCCACCGTCGCGACGTCGAACAGTTTGTCGCGCAGAGCCTGGGGACGTGGCTGCTCGTCAAGAGGACCGGCACGCTCGACATGGCCAGCGCTCCAGGTGAAGCGTTCGACCGTGGTCGCACCTGGAGCGCTCGGGGCCTTCGCCGATGCATCGCCGTCGCTGGCCAGGTGGACCTCGACGAACTGGGTTCCTCCGACGACCTCGACGAGGTCGGCCACCACCTGCGGGGTGCACTCGACAGCGGACACGCAGCGGTCCGGGCGCGCGGTGGCCTGCCCCGTTGTGGATGACGACGTCAACGACGACAAGCCCCACGACAAGCCCCACGCGATCCCAGTCGCCCCGCCCGCTAGAAGCACGACGACGAGTGCTGCGACGACGTTGGTCCGGGTTGGGGGCGACGTGGTCCGCGGGGAGGGTTGAAGGCCCGGTTGGGGCGGCTCCTCCGCGTCGCGCGGCCCAGGTGGTTGCCGTGGCCCGGGTGGTTTGCCCGTGATCTGGCGGAACTCGGTCTCGGTGAGTGTGGTGTCCAGGTGGATCGGGCCGTCGGTGCCCATCTCCAGGAGCGGCACGCGGATACAGGCGATCGGAGCCGACGACAGCTCGCTTTTCGCCTTCTCCGCGGCTTCGCGCAGCCGCAGGTGCACGATCTGGTTCGCTGACAGGTCCACGTGGTGGCGTCTCTTCACCCGGGTGAGCAGGAAGTCGACGATCAGGTCCACATCGTCGCCCGGTCCGGGGGTGCCCCACGGCGGCGAACTGTCGGCACTGCCATACGGCGCAGTCACAAAGCCGATCCTACCGAGACGTTTTGCCCGCTGTTGCCCGAATGGCTCGCCTTCTCGACCGGTCCGTCGAGGTGTCTGGACGCGTGGGCTTCAGCTGTCCGGCAGCCGGTCGTGGACGCAGGTCTGGCCGATGGCGTCACGGTCGACGGTGCCGGGGTCGGCGGTGAGCAGCAGGTGGGGTAGTGGGTGGGGTGGGCGGCTCAGGGGTGGTCGGCTGCCCACGTGGATGCGGGTGAGCCGGGGGTGCCGCCGTTCATCCACACGACCTTGCCGGTGGCGTCGGCGACGATGGTGGTTGCGGTGTCGTCAGATTTCGCGGTGAAGACGAACACCACCTCGGTTGTGGCCCTTCGTTCTTGGTCCGACGTGGGGCGGTGGACCCTCAGTGTGAGGTCCTTGATGCCGCGCTCTGTGTCGGACGGCGCCAGGGTCAGCGTTGGAATCTGGGCGGCAAGCTTTCCGGCCACCGTCCAGTCCACCGTCGTGACGTCGAACAAGGCATCCTGGTCGACCAGGAGCCCTGTGAACGAGGGGTTGACGACCCCATCGTCCCAGCTGAGCTCGTCCCCCGTGCCCGGGCCGGTCTGGGCCGTCGCCTGGGCGTAGTAGGAGATGAAACGGAAGTCGACGAACTGGGTGCTTCCGGCCGTCGTGACGAAGTCGTCGACCACTTGAGGAACGAAAGCGTAGAAACCCGCTACCTCCCAGGTGGCTGCTGGTGATCCCCGGTCAAAGCCGGTCATCCTCACGATCCGACCAGAGGGGTCAGCAATGACGTGAGCCCCGCAGTATTTGAGCGAGATCCCCACGTCTCCAAAGCGTGAGCGGCTCACAGTGACCGAGGCGTGCTGGTCCTCTTCGACGAAACCGGCGAGCTGGGGCATCTGCGCAATGAGCTTTTCGACCGAAGCCCAGTCCACCGCCGTGACGTCGAACAGCGTGTTACGCAGATCCTCGGGTTGGTCGGCGGCGCTACCGACACGCGCAACGTCACCGTCCATCCAGGTGAGGGATTCGACCGTGGTCGCCCCTGAAGCGCTCGTTGCCGCCGCCTTAGCATGGCCTTGACTGCCCAGGTAGACCTCGAGGAACTGGGTCCCTTCCACCGCCTCGACAAAGTCAGCCACCACCTGCGACGCGCAGTCGACAGCGGTCACGCAGCCGTCCGCCTGCTTCGAGGATCGGGACAAGTCCCGCCAGATCCCCGCTCCCACGCACACCAGGAGCACTGTGACGAGCGCTGCGACGATACGCGACGGTGACGTGCTGGAATGCGCTGGGCGCGACGCCGCAGCAGGCCGCGGGGAGGCCTTGGTCGGCCGTCGGCGAGCCTGACTCACGAGCGTGGGGGTTGGTCGAACCGGTGAGGTCTGGTCCGGGCTCGGCTTGGGGGGCTCCACCGCGTCGCTTGGCCCAGGCGGTTCCCGGCGCCCAGGTGGTTTCCCCGTGATCTTGTGGAACTTGGCCGCAGTGAGTGTGGTGCTCAGGTGGATCGGGCCGTCGATGCCCATCTCCAGGAAGAGCACGCGGAGAGGTGCGGTCGGAGCCGACGACAGCTCGGCTTTCGCCTTCTCCGCGGCCTCGCGCAGCCGCAGGTGCACGATCTGGTTCTCCGACAGGTCCACCCGGTGGCGTCTTTTCACCTGAGCAAGCAGAAAGTCGACGATCAGGTCCACGTCGTCGTCGTCGGGCCCAGGGGTGCCCCACGGCGGGGAACCGTCGGCACTGCCATACGGCGCAGTCACAAGGCCGATCCTACCGAGACGTTTTGCCCGCCGTTGTCCAGATTGCCTGCCTTGCCGACCAGTCCGATCGAGGTGCGACGCCCGGCTGCACGGCCACCAGCACACAGCCGCGACGGGCCTGACCTGTCCGAACCTCGTCACGTCTCTTCGTCCCCGCGAAGGCAAGGCGTCCACGCAGAAGCAAGTCTTCAATCCCTTGCCTTCGCGTGGATGCCTTGCCTCTGTGCGCGCCCACCCGGGCCAGATCCGGGTGTCCGAGGGGTTGTTGGCCGGGCGTCTCAGTGGTCGGCTGCCCACTTGGCTGCTGGGGAGCCGGGGGCGCCGCCTTCCATCCACACGATCTTGCCGGTGGCGTCGGTGACGATGGTGGTTGCGGTGCCGTCGGATTCTGCTGTGAAGACGAACACGGCCTCAGTTGAGGCCCTTCGTTCTTGGTCGGACTTGGGGCGCCGGACCTCAAGTGTGAGTTCCTCGATGCCGTACTTCACGTCGGAAGGTGCCCGGGTCAGCGTCGGCATCTGGGCAGCGAGCTTTTCGGCCACTGTCCAGTCCACCGCCGTGACGTCGAACAAGGTGTCCGGGCGGATCGAGAGGTTCAACGAATCGCGCCTGACAACCCCGTCGCTCCACGTGAACAGGTAGTAGGTGTCCGCGTCTGGAACGAGCTGGACGTCCGCATGCGCGCCGGACCAGGAGAAGTCGAGCCCGACGAACTGCGTGCTTGCAGCCGCAGCAACGAGCTCGTCGACCACCTCGGGAACAAGAGCGTAGAAACCCGCTACCCGCCAGGTGTCTGCTGGTGACCCTGGGGCACCGCCGTGCATATTCACGATCCGGCCAGAGGCGTCCGCAGTGGCCCAGGTGTCGCTGTCCATGTCCCAGAGCCTGACCTCTGCATATCCGTGGGATGAGCGGCTCACGATGATCGAGACGCCCAGGTCTGCAGCGGTGGCACCGCCAAGTTGGGGCACCTGCGCGACGAGCGTTTCGATCGAGGCCCAGTCCACCGTCGTGACGTCGAACAGCTCGTCACGCAAAGCCTGGGGCCTTGGTTGGTTGGCTAAGGGACCGTCATGCTCGACATAGCCGGCGTACCAGGTGAAGCTTTCGACCGTGGTCGCACCTGGAGCGCTCGGTGCCTCCGCCGATGCAAAGCTGCTGCTCAGGTAGACGCTGAGGAACTGGGTTCCTCCCACCGCCTCGACAAGGTCGGCCACAACCTGCGGGGCGCACTCGACAGCGGATACGCAACTGCCCGGTTTCGGGGAGGTGCCTTGCCCCGCCGTGGACGAGGACGTGGACGAGGACGTGGAAGATGACGTCAACGACGACAAGCCCCACGCGATCCCAGCGGTCGCCCCGCCCGCCAGAAGCACGACGACGAGTGCTGCGACGACGTTGGTCCGGGTTGGGGGCGACGTGGTCCGCGGGGAGGGTTGAAGGCTCAGGCCCGGTTGGGGGGGCTCGGCCGCGTCGCGCGGCCCAGGTGGTTGCCGTGGTCCGGGCGGTTTCCCCGTGATCTGGCGGAACTCGGTCTCGGTGAGTGTGGTGTCCAGGTGGATCGGGCCGTCGGCACCCGTCTCCAGGAAAGGCACGCGGATACAGGCAACCGGCGCCGACGACAGCTCGTCCTTCGCCTTCTCCGCGGCCTCGCGCAGCCGCATCCGCACGGCCTGGTTCTCCGACAGGTCCACGTGGTGGCATCTCTTCACCTGGGTGAGCAGGAAATTGACGATCAGGTCCACCTCGTCGCCCGGCCCAGGGGTCCCCCACGGCGGCGAACTGTCGGCACTGCCATGCGGCGCAGTCACAAGGCCGATCCTACCGAGACGTTTTGCCCGCTGTTGCCCGAATAGCCCGCCTTCTCTGAAAGACAGTGGGGACGGTTCCTATGTCTTGCGAGGTCAGGCGCTCAGTCGGGCCCAGGGAGTAGGTCAGGTCGGACATGGGAACCGTCCCCACTGTCCTGGAGACCCACGCGCCGACCCTGACTGTGCGGTCCAGGTGTCAGAGTTGTCGAGATCGCACTGCGAGGACGCTGGGCGCTTGCGTGGACAGGCGGGCAGGACGGCTGGTGATCTCGACATCAGCATCAACGGGGATGGCCGCGAGCAGGGCCGCCGCGACGGCATCAGGACTGTGGGTGCTGATGGAGTCAAGAACACACCTGGGACCGAACTCTCCCACGCGCGAACGGCCGAGGGTGCCAAGAGCGTCCCTGACGAGGTCCGACCAGTACTCACACGGGTCCGCCGGGGGCGCTGTGTGGGGTGTGACACGCAGCGTGAGGATCTGCTCCCCGCCGGGTGGGTCCAGGTCGACGTAACTGTTGAACAGCGCAAACGCCTCGTCGCTGGCGATCATCCAGCGGATCGCGCGGCCCTCGTCCTGCAGCACTGTCGTCGTGTCTCCACGGAGCAGGCCAGTGAAGGGCAGTGCCGGATATGCGTCCAGAACATGTCGGTCAGCCGCGTCTTCCAGGCGCCCGCTATGGACCTGCTCGCCGAGCTGGCCAAACGGGCCAGACCGCTCGTACCACGGTGCCGGAGGCACTGCGCCGTCCAACGTCTCAGAAAGGACCAGCCTGTGAAACATCACGCTCAGCGGTAGCGAAGCGTAGGGTTCTTCGTCTTCCAGACCGAACCCTTCGTCGCACACCGGATCGTCGTCCCAGCACCCATCCGGGGGGCGCTGGGACGACACACGCCACGCGCCTTGGTCGTCGTACCACAGGTTGAGGAGGGTGCCGGGGTTGGCGTACACGCCATCTGGTGTGGCAGGGATAATCGACGACTCTGGAAGGGCGGGACCCACCCGGGCGCCGACAAGCTCGAACCACTCGCGCAGAGCCAGGGGCAACGGCCCGACCCGTTCCTCAGCGGCGGCGATCTGTTCGGACGTGCTGCCGTCGGCGGTGGTGAGGGGTTCGGCGTACCACAGCCGGAGGGCCTCTTCCAGCCACTGCCAGCGCTGCGTCCCCAACAGGTGCTGTTGGCGCTGTGTCATCACCTGCCCACCGTAGCTGCGTTGTCGGTCGCTTCAGACCACCGTGTACTCCCAGGCTTGATCTGTGCGATTATAGAGTCTGATCATAGGAGACTAAGGTGTCGGCGCTGGCGAACGAATACCGAGCGTGGCGGCGTGCGCAGGCCCGGGCGGACCGGGCGGCGCGGTCACTGGTCGCCGCACGCCTGCGCGAGGGCCTCACCCAGCGTCAGGTGGCCGCCGAGCTGGGAGCCAGCCAGGGCGAGGTGAACCGTCTGGCCCGGTCGTCGTCGGCAAAAGACGCCGCTGGTGAGCCGCGGCGCTGGATGACAGCCCGCGACGCGGCCGACGCCGTCCGCCAAGCCCACGACGACCCGATGTGGGCTCTGCGGATGGTCGTGCAGGCACGTGACCACCTGCGTACCCTGACCGACCCCGACGATGTCGCCGAGTGGGCCTTGACTCCTCCGCCGCTGGCCCACCCCGGTTTCGACACCCTCCTGGCTGCCCTGGCCCGCGACGAGCTCACCGCCGCCGGGCACGACGTGCCGCCCTGGGCAACCCCCCGACGACTGCCCGACCCGTGGGTGCTGGCCGCCACCGACCAACGCCGTCCCCGGGTCGTCGCACGCACCCCTGAGCACCTGGCAGCCCTGAACGTCTTCGTCTCCGCCGCCGACCTGGTGACCGCATGAACCCCCGCCGCCAGCTGGACGCCGCCGAGCTGCGGGCCGCTCTTGACGCACTCAGCGACACTCTGGCCGCACAGGGTGTGGGCCGCCTCGATCCTCGTCGTTGGCGGTGCGGCAATCGCTGCCCGCCACGACCAGCGACGCCTGACGGTCGACGTCGACGCCGCTATCAGCGACCCCAGTTCAGTTCTGGCCGCCGCGAGCGCCGTTGCCCGCGACCAGAACCTGCCTGACGACTGGCTGAACTCCACAGCGACCGCGTTCATGCCCAACCTTGATCCTCCCGAACCCACCGGTCCGGGCCTGACCGTGGCCTACGCCCCCGACGAGGTTCTGCTCGCCATGAAGATCCTGGCCACGCGAAAGAGACGTCCCCGACCTCGTCCTGCTCGTCCGCAGCCTCGGTCTGAGCGAACCGCACGAGGTTGTCGAGATCATCCACCAGGTCTACCCCGACGGTTGGGCACTACGGATGCCCACCGACGCAGAACCGGAGATCGAAGCCCTCGACATCCTGACCATCGCCCAGCATGAGCAACTCGGACGGCCAATGCCCCAGGATGAAGAACGTCACACGCAGACCAGCGGTGACGGATCTGCTTGACCAACGCGGTTATCAATGCCGCCACGGTCTCCACTGCACGGCCACCAGCACGCCATCGACGCGACGGTCGCCGCCATGGCCCTGCGCCAACCTGGTCGTGCAGTGGTCCTGACCTCAGACCCCGACGACTGGACCCGGCCTGCGGCGACCGAGTTCGCGTCGTGCACGTGTAGCCAAGCGCAGCCGCGGCGGATGCCTTGTCTCTGTGCGCGCCCACCCGGGCCAGATCCGGGTCGTTAGGATCGCGCCATGGAGACAAAGCTGAGCAAGATGAGCGCGCTCGAGCTGGCCGACCTGGAGCGTCTGGTCAGCGAGGCGGACCAGCTCGTCGCGCAGTGGCTGTCCGCGGCGCCGTGTCCCGACCACGGCGGAGCCAGCCTGACGCTGGGTTGCCCTGGCAAGGAGGGCAGCGTGTTCTCCCCGTTCACCGACCCAGTGAAGCAAGTCCACCAACGCACCCGTGATGAGCTAAAGTTCGGCGAATACTCCAGGCCGTTGGTGTTTGCTGTCGCGTGCTGTGTCTGCGGTCGCATCACGGGCACCTTTGCTGATGCCAGGGGAACGCTCGAGCCGTGCCAGCCGGGACAGTCGACGTATCTGGCGGAGATCCGGGCGCACCTGAGATAGTCCGGCCTCCTCCTTCTGGTCTTACACGGACGCCCACCGCACTGGGATGATGGGGGCGCGGGGCCGGGGCGCCCGATTCGCTCCCGGCCCCTTCCCTCAGGACGCTGCGGGAACACGGGACGCAGACAACCAACACCGAGCCCAGCGCTCAACTCGCGTCGTCATCATTGTTGCCTGGTGACACATGACCGCGAAGAACCCGGGGCTCGTCGCCCTGAGCACGAGGTGGACGGTGTGGAAGCCCGTCGCGTTCTTCGGCGCTGCCCCCCGTGCGACGAACCTGCCAAGCGCCAACGCTCCAGGCTACGGCCGTGGAACCGGCCTGGTCGGGTGTAGCAGAGCTGGCCCAGCAGCGCGGATAGGATCGCAGCATGGCGATAGAGCTGGGCAAGATGAGCGCGCTAGAGCTGGCCGAGCTGGAGCGTCTGGTCAGCGAGGCGGACGAGCTCGTCGCACAGTGGTGTGCTGCAGCTCCGTGTCCCGAGCACCGCGGAGCCAGCCTGAGGCTAGGCGCCCTGAGGCTAGGCGGGCCCGACTACCCGCCGACCCGCGTGGGGCTCGTCCCGGTCTACGACCCAGCGGCGACCATCTACGAACTCAGGTCCGAGATGCCTGCGCATCAGCTGTTGCAGGTGTTTGGCGTCACGTGCTGTGTGTGTGGTCGCATCACGGGCACTTTTGTCGACGAGGGAAAGCATCCACGGTCCCAACCCGGGCCGGGACAGCCGGGGTGGGCACCCAACACCACCTGGTGGGTGCAGGACTCGCATCAGCCGTACCAACCCGGACAGTCGGCGCAACTGGCGGAGATCCGGGCGCTGATGAGGTAGCGGCCCACGCCCAGACCCAGGCGCGGTCACTGGCGACGTCGAGGCATCGCGTCGCGGCTGGTCCGAGCGACGCCACGCCTCGGATCGCCGCCGCTACTGCCGCCGCGGCGCGCGCGACGACGCGCTGGTCGACATCTCCCAGGACCACGCACCGGGCTCATGGCCCGAGAGCAGCAGGATCACTTGCTGGCGCACCCGGTTCAGGTCCACGCCGAGCTTGTTCAGCACCTGCGCGGCCGCACCTTCGCCCTCGCGGATCAGACCCAGCACGATGTGCTTGGTACCGATGCGGCTGTGTCCCAACTGCAAGGCCCCGGTCGGCTTGACGTGTTCAGCCGAGCCTTGATGGCGTCGAGGACGAGCGGAGCGTGCTGGTACTCGTCGATGAGGACTGGACCTGGGCCGTCGATCATCGTCACCGGGTCGCGGACCACCGCAGCACGGGTGTCGACATCGTCCAGGTCCAGGACCCGACCTCCGAGCTGGTCGGCCAGTATGCGTAGAAGGGTCGACTTGCCGACCGTCCGAGGGCCCTCGAGCAGCACCACTGGGCTCTCGGCGCAGCGTTCGACAGCGATGTCCAGCACTCGTCGTCTGACGAGGTCTTCGGCAACTTTCACAAGGGAACTCCGAAACAGCCGAGCGACGAACTCCGAAACGGCCGGTTCGCGAACCCCGAAACAGTCGCGCCGGCGGTGAACGCGTCACCGAGCAGGCCCCGGAGCTTGGTCAGGCCCCTGAGGTCGGCGCCTATGACCCTGGCGGCGGCCTTGACTCCGTCACCCACCACGGTCCGCAGGCGAGTAGTATGGAGTCCTACTCATCGGGTGGAGGAGCCGTGCGGACGACGAAGCAGCTGAGCATCACCTTGCCCAACGAGATGGCCGCGGCCCTGCGGGATCGGGTCACCTCGGGGGAGTACGCGAGCGAGAGCGAGGTGATCCGCGACGGGCTGCGGACCCTCTTCGCCCGGGACCGTGCTGTCGAGCGATGGCTCCACGACGAGGCTGCCCTCGCCTACGACGAGCTGCGCGCCGACCCGTCTGTCGCTATCAGCGCCAGCGATGTCAGGGCGTACCTCGCAGCGCTCCACGCAGAACGGCGCGGTCAGGGTTGATGACCCGCAGCATCATTTACTCGCCTAGGGCCAGGCGGCATCTGCGAGACCTCTACCTGTACCTTGCCGAAGTCGCCGACCCGGTAACTGCCGACAAATTCGTCACCGCGATCACTGACCACTGTGCCGCGCTCGCCGAATTTCCCCTGCGGGGTCGCGCCCGCGACGACATCCGACCTGGTATGCGTACCATCGGATTTCGACGCCGGGTGTTGATAGCGTTCGACCTGTCGGACGACGAAGTCCGTGTCCTCGGCGTCTTTTACGGTGGGCGCGACTACGAGCTGCTACTGGACTGACGGTTCGCGCACCGGGACGGTGGGGACGGTTCTTATGTCCTGCGAGGTCCGACGGTCGGTCTGGCGCGGGGAGCAGGTGTCATGGGGCTAGGGCATCGACGCCTGGGAGGTCGGAGAACTTCGCGTGGGCGTCGAGGGAGCAGATGGTGCGTCCGGTCTCGGCGGCGTGGGAGGCGATGATGAGGTCGTGGGGGCCGCGGGGCTGGCCGGCGCGGCGGGTGTGTGCGAGCAGCCGGCCGTGCTCGACGGCGGTCCGTTCGGTGTAGTCCAGGACGGCCATGCGACCGCGTGGACACTGGGGACGGTTCCAATGTCTTGCCTGGTCAGAGCGCCGTTTTTAGGGCCCATCCCAACTTCAGCCTTCGGTTGGCGACCTAAGTCGTTGAACGCCGAAGCCGGCGACCAAAGGCCGAGATTCCCGTCCTGGCAGACCAAGCGTCTGACCAGGCAAGACATAGGAACCGTCCCCAGTGTCCGGGTCAGTCGCAACGCTGTGACCAGGCAAGACAGCGGAACCGTCCCCGCTGTCTTCTGTGCTCCTGGTTCTTCTCGTGCGCCGAGCGAGTCACAAGAAACGCCGCCCATCTGGGCCCTGCCGTTGGCGAACACCATGACGACCGCGTGAGTGTTGTCCGGAAACCACGCGGTGTGTGCACTCGGCTGCCTCACCCGAACGCTGATCCATCTGCTTCGCGCGGTCCACGTCTTCCTGCTCCTCGACGAAGCCCAGCCCACCGTCCGACGCTGGCGTCCCCAGGTTGGCGCCGAGCAGGTTCTCCACCAACACCGCGTAGTTCTCCAGGACGCATAGCCCGGGCGCGACGGCGATCGCACGGTCGTACGTTTGCTCCCCCCGGCTCATTTCACCGCGTACGATCCCCAAGAACAGCGCGTAGTTCTTCAAGTTGTGCGCATCGTCCCGGTCGGCAGCGATCGCACGGTCGTACATCCGTTCCGCCCGGTCTACGTCATGGCGCACATCCTCCAAGAACAGCGCGTAGTTCCCCAGGTTGCACGCGTCGTCCGGGTCCGCGGCAGCCGCACGGTCGTACATCTGCTCAGCGGAATCCACATCCCCCCGCATGCTCTCAAAGAACACCGCGTAGTTCCCCAGGTTTCGCACGTAACCTGGGTCGGCAGCCACCGCCCGGTCGAACATCTTCTGCGCCCGGCGCATGTCACGCCGAACGTGATGACCCGGGGATCCCCAGGACCCGCCCGTGAGCCAGGTCCGCGATGCTAGGAACCTGGCGTAGTCGCCCAGGGCGTCTGCGTGGTGAGGGTCAGCGGCGACCGCGCGTTCGTACAGGCGCTGGGCGCGGCGCACGTCATGGAGCTCCAGGAAATTCGCGAAATACCAGAGGTTGTCCACATGGTTGGGATCCGCTGCGATCGCGCGTTCGTAGACCTCTTCCGCACGGTCTGGATCAGCACGTAGCACATCCAGGAACCTGGCGTACTCGCCCAGGGTGTCTGCATGGACTGGATCGACGGCTAGCGCCCGGACATACATGGCCTCCGCGGCGGTGGCGTCCTCGCGCACAGTTTCCAGGAACACTGCGCAACCACCCAGGACAGCCGCGTCACCAGGGTTGGCGTCTATTGCCTGTTCGTATATCTCGTGCGCACGGTCCGCATCGCCGTCGACCGACTGCATGACGTGATCGCACCGCCAGGAGGACGCGTCATCAGGGCTGGCGGACTGCCCGTCAGTGGCCATGGCGAACTTGTCCAATCGGTGTCCGGCCGCGCACTCCCCTGTACTGCCGGACCAGGCTAGCAGGGAGGCCGTCATTCTTGGGGTATCCCAGCCCACCAAGGACGACGAGGCGGTGGACCTGGTCCTGGAGACCGGCGACGGTCGGGTCGCTTTCGAGGTCAAGGCCGCCGCCAGGGTCGTAGGCGCCGACCTCAGGGGCCTGGCCAAGCCCCGCCGAGAAGCGGCTCAACCTCCGGGACCTGCTCGGTGACGCGTTCACCGCTGGCGTCGCCCTCTAGACCGCCGCCCGTAGCTGCACCTACGACGACCGGCTCCACGTCATGCCTGTCGACCGTCTCTGGCGGGAGCAATGTGTGGGGAGAACGCGGGCACCTCACTCCTCATAACGAGGAGACATCTTCCGTCTAAGGGGAGTCCAACTTCCCGCGCCCACCGCGGCCGCGGCATACTGGGCCGCATGATCCGTGGACAGTAGGGGCGGTTCCTATGTCTTGCGAGGTCAGAGGCTCGGTTCGGCCGAGAGCAGTCATGGGGCTAGGGCGTGGACGCCTGGGAGGTCGGAGAACTTCGCGTGGGCGTCGAGGGAGCAGATGGTGCGTCCGGTCTCGGCGGCGTGGGAGGCGATGATGAGGTCGTGGGGGCCGCGGGGCTGGCCGGTGCGGCGGGTGTGTGCGAGCAGCCGGCCGTGCTCGACGGCGGTCCGTTCGGTGTAGTCCAGGACGGTTACGGCTGAGGTGATCGTCGCGAGCACCTGGGCGTGGTTGGCGGCGCGTTCGGCGGTGTCTGCCAGCTCGATGCTGGTGCGGAGCTCGGCGACGGTGATCGTGGCGATGGCCAGGTCGTCGTCGTCGAGCCCGGTGACGTCGAAGGTGCCGCGTTCGAACGCGATGAGTGTGGTGGTGTCGAGGATCAGGCGGCGTGCCACGGGTCGTCCGTCTCGGTCAGCAGCGATGTGGCTGCGGCGATGTCGGCGACGATGGTCTCGTCGAGCCGTGGCGCGTCGGCCAACGCCTCTCGCAGTGCTCGCCCGGTGGTCGCCGGGACTGGGCGCAGCTCTGCGACGGGACGGCCGCCACGGGTGATCCGTACGGTCTCGCCGTGCTCGATGGAGTCGAGGAGCTCAGAGAACCCCCGCGAGGCGCTGGTGGCTGTCATGGTCCGCATGGCGGCCATGATATCAGATTATCTGATCCGCCCTGAGGAACTGTTCGCCGACCCGGCGCAGCGGTACGCACACCTGCTCTCCAGGGCCGTCGCGTAGTGGCCACGGTCGAAGTCGTGGTGCGCCAGGTACAGGCGGGCGTACTGGTGCTGGGGGTCGATCCGCAGCGTATTGGCCAGGTGGGTCTGGACCTGGTCGTCGCGGCCGACGGTGCCCGGGGGCAAGAGGTACCACGCGTACGCGATCGCCTGCTCCACATCGGCTGACGTGTGGTCGCCGTGGGCGGTCAGGTGGTCGATCGTGGCCTCGAGGAGGGTTGATCGCTCCTCGTCGTCCGTGGAGATCTCGGCTGCGTCGATCGCCGACCAGGGGTCAACGTGCCCGTGAGCATCCATCATGTACCTCCGCGACCGCTGGCCCGCAAGACGCGACCTGAGACAACAGTAACGACGTCCCTGCATCGCAGCTGGTGTCTCAGGTCTCATCTCGCCATGGTCGCAGCGCTGTGACCAGGCAAGACAGAGGAACCGCCCCCGCTGTCTTGGAGTAGGCGCGTCACGACAGCCACCATTGCTAGTTTGCTTATCGTCATGTTTTCTGTGACGATAGACGATGTGCAGATGGAGGCGGTGGTACGGGGCCCGCAGGCGGCGGACTGGGCGCTGTCGCACGGGCTTGGTGCGATGACCACGTCGCAGGTGGCCAGCCTCCTGGGGGTGCCCTGTGACCAGGTACGACGACGCCTCGCCGCGCCGGTGCGCCGAGGTGAGTGGGTGGCCCCTGCCCGTGGCCTGTGGGTTCCGGTGCGGTCCGAGCACCGGGCGGCAGGCGGACCGCCTGGTGTCGAGCTGGTCGACGACCTGGCTGCGCACCTGGGTTTCGGTTACTACGTCGGGTGGTTGAGCGCCGCCGCTCGTCATGGCGCCGCGCACCACGCGCCGCAGGTGTTCCAGGTCGCCACCAGCACCACAGTGCCCGACCGCGACGTGGGCCGTGTGCGCATGCGTTTTTACCGTCGCTCCCGTGTGGGGCTGGTGCCCACGACCGCGGTGCGGACCTACGGTGGCGACGTCTCCCACTCGACCCCGGCGGTCACCGCCTTGGACGTGGCTACTGACCTGACTCTTGCCGGGGGTCTGGACAACGTCGCGAACGTCGTCATCGACCTGGTCGCCGAAGCGGGCCTGGACCCCGCCGACGTCGCCGACGCAGCCAGGTGGTTCCCCGCCGCCTCAGCGCGACGGGTGGGCTGGCTGATCGAGACCTTCGTCGGCCCGGCTGGCCTCGACCCGCTGCGCGCAGCCGCTCGTCTCGACGGTGTCCCCCCATCGTTGCTCCACCCCGCCTACCCCCGCCGCGGCCCCACCGACCCCAGGTGGGCGCTGTGCCTGAACACCAAGGCAGACCCAGACACATGATCCCCCGACGGCACCTGACCGCCTGGACGCTGACGCACCCGTGGCCGAACCCGGTCCAGGTCGAGCAGGACCTGCTGCTGACCCGAGCGATCTGCGAGATCGCCAACCACGACCTGCTGGGCGACGAGCTGGTGTTCCGTGGCGGCACAGCGATGCACAAGCTCCACCTGCCCGAGCCCGTGCGCTACAGCGAGGACCTCGACTACGTGCGACGCACCGCCGGGGCCATCGGCCCGGTGCTCACAGCCCTGCGCTCTGTGGGCGACGAGCTGGGGTTCGCGACGAGCTCGCGGGTGGGTGCCCACCCCAAGGTGCTGTGGCGCACGACCTCCGACGACGAGGTCCCCATCAGGATCAAGATCGAGCTCAACACCCAAGAACGGTCGCCAGCACTGCCTCTGGTCCACCTTCCGCTCACACCCGGCACGACGTGGTGGAGCGGCTCGGCGCAGGTGCTGACGTTCCAGGCCCCGGAGATGGTCGCCACGAAGATCAGGGCGCTGTACCAACGTTCCAAGGGAAGAGACCTGTTCGACCTGTGGCTCGCCCTGACCCAGATGCGCCTGGACCACTATACCTGCGCTGTCGGTCGCTTCAGACTACTTGGACTTTCGGGTTTGATCTGGCGGCTAGATGTTTCAGACGCATCTGAAACTTCAGTGTAGACTGAGCAAAGACTCAGATGGATCTGAAACAGTGAGGGAGCGCGATGCTCATCGACCGGCCCGCTGACCTTGCCCGTCTGGCACGGTGGCGCGACCAGGACGTCATCAAGGTCGTCACGGGTGTGCGCCGGTGCGGCAAGTCGAGCCTGCTCGCCTTGTTCCGGGACCGGCTACGTGCCGAGGGGGTCGGCGACGACGCGATCGTCACCGTCAACCTCGAAGACCCCGAACAGCTCGCACGGACCCCTGACCACCTGAGCCTGTACCGCGAGGTGGTTGGGCGCCTGGCGACGGGCACGACGACCTACGTGTTCATCGACGAGGTGCAAGAGGTCGACCAGTTCGAGCGTGCTGTCGACGGGCTCCACCTGCGCGACGACGTCGACCTGTATGTCACCGGGTCCAACGCCCACCTGCTGTCCGGCGAGCTGGCGACCTTGCTCTCGGGCCGTTACGTGGAGATCGGGCTGCTGCCGCTGTCGTTCGTCGACTACGTACGCGCCCGTCGGCCAGGCCTCGACGACGATCCCACCTTGCGCCAGGGGTTGCTGGCGAGCCTGTTCGCCGACTTCGTCCGGTTCGGCGCGTTCCCGTACGTCACCCGGCTGCAACCGGACATCGACCTGGTCCGCGACTACCTCACCGGCATCTTGAACACCGCGCTGCTCAAGGACGTGGTCGCCCGGCGCAAGATCGCCCGGGCTGACACCCTGCGCGACGTCGTCGCGTTCATGCTCGACAATGTCGCCAACCTCACCACCACGAAGAAGATCGCCGACACCCTTACCTCGTCGGGCCGACGGGTGGCCCCCGAGACCGTCGCTGGGTACCTCACCGGCCTCACCGACAGCTACGTGCTGTACGAAGCCAGGCGGTACGACATCCGTGGCAAGCGCCTGTTGGAGAACACCGCCAAGTACTACGCGGTCGACACCGGGCTGCGCACCGCCGTGCTCGGGGACCGCCCCCGCGACGACGGCCACCTGCTGGAGAACGTCGTATACCTCGAGCTACGGCGCCGCTTCGCCGAGGTGTACGTCGGCAAGCTCGGTCCCACCGAGGTCGACTTCATCGCACACGACCCTATCGACCGCAGCCCGGTCTACATCCAGGTCGCCCACACCGTCACCGACCCGCACGTCCTGGCCCGTGAGCTCGCCACCCTCACAGCCGTCCCCGCCCACTACCCCCGCCTGCTGCTCACCGCCGACCTCGGCACCGTCGACCACGACGGCATCCGCCAGACCTGCGTCTACGACTGGCTGCTCGACGGCTGAGGCCTGCGAGCCGGAGACGAGGGTCCAACCAGGTCCATCCTGGTGCGAACACGATTGCGTGGTGCGAACCAATAGGTTCGCACCACGTGTTCTTGTTCGCACCGCGGCGGGCGTCCCATCACGAAAGGGTGAAGGCGAAGAAGGCAAGGACGCCGTCGACCCACGGGCTGCGCATGACAGGGGCGGATGAGGCCTTACTTGGGGCGGCGGTAGAAGGGGAGGGGGACGATGCGGAAGGGTTCGGGGCGGCCTCGGACGTCGACGAACAGGTCGGTGCCTTCGGCGGAACGTTCGGGGGTGACGTAGGCCATGGCGATGGGGTAGCCGAGGGTGGGGGAGGGGGCGCCGGAGGTCACGGTGCCGATCGTGGGGCCGTCAGGGGTGGCCAGGACCAGGTAGCCGGCGCGGGCGGCGCGTTTGCCCAGGCCTTGCAGGCCGACGAGGCGGCGGGCGCCGGGGGCGTGGGCGCGGGAGTCCAGGGGGCCGCGTCCGACGAAGTCGAGGGGGTTGCCGTCGGCGTCGGTCTTGTCCAGGCGCACGACTCGGCCCAGGCCGGCGTCTTGGGGGTTCGTCGTGAGGTCCAGTTCGTGGCCGTACAGGGGCATACCGGCTTCGAGGCGTAGCGAGTCGCGGGCGGCAAGGCCTGCGGGGACCAGGCCGTGGTCGGCGCCTGCGGCCAGCAGGGCGCGCCACAGGGCGACGGCCGTGCCGGCGGGGACGAAGAACTCGAAACCGTCCTCGCCGGTGTAACCAGTGCGGGCCAGGAGGCCGTCGACCCCGGCGAAACGCAACGGGAGGCAGGCATAGTACTTGAGCGTCGCCGCGGTGGTGTCGTCGCTGACGATGTCGAGACCGTCTAGGGCTTCGACGATGGCCAGGGCTGTGGGGCCTTGGACGGCGATCAGGGCGGTGTCCGCCGAGTCGTCGCCGATCGTGACGTCGAAACCATCGGTGCGTTCGCGCAAGGCGCCCAGCACGACGTCGTAGTTGGCAGCGTTGGCCACGACCATGTACTGGGTGTCGGCCAGGCGGTAGACGATGAGGTCGTCGAGCACACCGCCGTCGGGGGCGCAGATCATGGTGTACCGGGCGCCCCAGACCCGTAGGGCGCTCAGCGCCCCGACGAGGGCGTAGTCGAGGAAAGCGGCTGCGCCGGGTCCGGCCACGGAGATCTCGCCCATGTGGGACAGGTCGAACAGTCCTGCGGCGGTGCGCACCGCGGTGTGCTCGGCCACGTCCGAGGTGTAGCGCAACGGCATCGTCCAGCCTGCGAACGGCACCAACGTGGCGCCGAGGGTGACGTGCTCGTCGTGCAGGGCAGTGGGCCGGGGCTCGGTGGTTGGTCCAGTCACGGGGTGTGGTGCTCCTCAGCCGTTTTTCGGTTTGCGTTTGGTCCACTTGGACCTGCGCGCCTTGGCCGGCGCGCCTTCGCTGGCCGGCCCAGGTCCGGTCGGCGCCGCCGGGCTCTCAGTCTCGCAGGACGCGGCCGCTTCGGCAGCCTGCGCCTGGACGGCAGGTGCCTGGGCTTCAGCGGCAGGCACCTCAGCTGCGGGGGCAGCCTCGGGTACGGGGGCAGCCTCAGGTACGGGGGCAGCCTCAGGTACGGGAGCAGCCTCAGGTACGGGGGGCGGTGCCTCAACCTCGGGGGCAGCCTCGGTTTCGGCGGCCTTCTTACGTGCCCGGACGGCCTTGATCGGCTGGGTCTTGGGCAGAGGTTCGAGCTCCTTGTCGGATGTGGCTTGCGGTCCCGAGGGCGTGTCGTCCGTTGCGCCCACTGTGGCTGGCGCGGGACTTGCGTCGCCCGCAGCCGCCGTGTCGTCCGCCTTGGACTCGCCTTCCGTCGCTTCGGCCTCTGGGGCACCCGCCTTGGCCTCGGTCTCGGCCTGGGGTTCTGCGTCGCTCGCCGCCGCTTCGGGCTCCGGCACACTTACGTCGGCTTCGGGGGCTTGCGGCTCAGGCGTCGGTTCGGCGGGTTGCGCCTCGGCTCCATCCTGGGCTTGTGCCGGTTCGGCTGCCTCGGGCTCAGCCGGGGCGGGTTCGGATGGGGCAGGCTCGTCCGGGGCGGATTCGGCCAGGGCGGGTTCGGCTGGCGGGACCGGCTGTGGTTCGGCAGCCGGTTCTGGCTGGGGTGCTGGGGCCGGTTCGGGTTCTGGTTCGGGTTCGGGGGCTGGTTCGGGCAGGGGGCTGCCAGGCAGGACACAGCTGAGGTTGCGGTCGCCGTAGGCACCGTCGACGCGGCGCACCGGTGGCCAGTACTTGGCTGCACGGGACGAGGTGAAGGGGAAGGCCGCGGTCTCGCGCGAGTACGGCAGGTCCCAGGCCTCGGCGACCAGGCACGAGGCGGTGTGCGGGGCGTTGCGCAGGGGAGAGCTCTCCAACGGCCAGGTCCCGTCGGCCACCTTGTCGATCTCGGCGCGGATGGCGAGCATGGCGTCGACAAAACGGTCCAGCTCGGCCAGGGACTCAGACTCGGTCGGTTCGACCATGAGCGTGCCCGCCACGGGGAACGCCAGGGTCGGGGCGTGGAAACCGTAGTCGGCCAGGCGTTTGGCCACGTCCTCGGCGGTCACACCGGTGTCTTTGGCGATCTGGCGCACATCCAAGATGCACTCGTGGGCCACGAGCCCGTCCGCCCCGCAGTAGACCACCGGGAAGGCGTCGCGCAGCCGAGCGGCCACGTAGTTCGCGGCGAGCACAGCGGTCTTGGTCGCCTGGGTCAGCCCGTCGCCGCCCATCATGGCCATGTACATCCACGGGATCGGCAAGATGCCAGCCGACCCCCACCGCGCCCCGGCGACCGGCGGGTTCGCCGACGGAACACCTGGGGTGGGGTCGCCCGGCAGGAACGCTGCCAGGTGCTCGGCCACCGCGACCGGGCCCACACCAGGCCCGCCGCCGCCGTGGGGGATGGCGAACGTCTTGTGCAGGTTCAGGTGCGAGACGTCCCCGCCCATCTCGCATATCCGTGCCAGGCCGACCAGGGCGTTGAGGTTCGCCCCGTCGATGTACACCTGGCCGCCAGCAGCATGAACAAGCTCGGCGACCTGACGCACCTGCGCCTCGTACACCCCGTGGGTGGACGGGTAGGTGACCATGATCGCGGCGACTTTGCCTTCGTTCTGAGCCAGCTTGGCCTGGAGGTCGTCGATATCGACCGACCCGTCACCAGCGGTGCCGACCACCACGACACGCAGCCCGGCCATCGCCGCCGACGCGGCGTTGGTCCCGTGCGCCGACGCGGGGATGAGGCACACGTCACGTCCGCCCTCGTCACGCGAGACGTGGTAGCGGCGGATCGCCATGAGCCCGGCCAGCTCGCCAGCAGACCCGGCGTTGGGCTGCAGGCTCACCGCGGCATACCCGGTGATCTCGGCCAGCCAGTGCTCCAGGTCAGCGGTCAGGGCTGCGTACCCACGGTGCGACTCGACCGGTGCGTACGGGTGGACCTCGGCGAACCCGGGCCAGCTGATCGGCTCCATCGCCGCGGCTGGGTTGAGCTTCATGGTGCACGACCCCAGGGGGATCATGGAGCGGTCCAACGCCAGGTCTTTGTCGGACAGCTCGCGCAGGTAGCGCATGAGGCCCGTCTCGGACTGGTGGTCGGAAAACACCGGGTGCGTCAGATAGCTGCTGCGGCGCATGAGCGACCCAGGCAGGTTCGCGTGGTCGCCTTTGAGCACCTGGAACGAGTACCGGCCTTGGGCGTCGGGGCGTTTTTGGGTGGCCCCGGCCACGACGAACGACCCGACGACCGCTGACACGTCGTCGTCGGTGGTCGTCTGGTCGCAGGTGACCTGGACGTGGTCGCGGTCCGGCGCCCACAGGTCGAGCCCGGCTTTGGCGGCCTGGACCAGCACGTCAGGGGCACGGCCTGGCACATAGGCGCGCACAGTGTCAAAGAACGCGTCGTGCTCGACCATGACACCGGCCTGGCGCAGCGACACGGTGATCGCCACGGCCTTGCCGTGCACCCGCCGTGCGATCTCGCGCAGCCCCTCAGGTCCGTGGAACACCGCGTACATACCAGCGACGACTGCCAGCAGCGCCTGGGCGGTGCAGATGTTGCTCGTGGCTTTCTCGCGGCGGATGTGCTGCTCACGGGTGGTCAGGGCCAGGCGGTACGCCGTGTCGCCGTCAGCGTCGACACTCACGCCCACCAGGCGGCCGGGCACGTTACGTTCCAGCCCGGCACGCACCGCGAAGAACGCGGGGTGCGGTCCGCCGCAGTACAACGGGACGCCGAAACGCTGGGCGGACCCCACAGCGACGTCCGCGCCGATCTCGCCGGGGCTGCGCAGCATCGTCAGGGCCAGCAGGTCCGTGGCCACGGTGACCAAGGCCCCAGCGGCGTGGGCCGTACGGGTGAGCGGCCCCCAGTCGACCACCCGACCGGAGGCACCACACTGCTGCACGACGATGCCAGCCAGCGTGCCGTCCACCTCGGGCAGGCCCTTGGTGAGGTCGGCCACGACGAGGCTGTGACCCATGGCGTCAGCCCGGCCTTGCACGACCCGCAGGGACTGGGGGAACAGGTCCTGGTCGACGACGACCACGGTGTCCTTGGCCTTGGACGCGCGCCGCATGAGTGCCACAGCCTCGGCCACAGCGGTCGGTTCGTCCAGCAGCGAAGCGTTGGCGACCGGCAGCCCGGTCAGGTCGGTGACCATGGTCTGGAAGACGAGCATAGCTTCGAGCCGGCCCTGGGAGATCTCCGCCTGGTAGGGGGTGTACGAGCTGTACCAGGCCGGTGACTCCAAGACGTTACGCCTGATCACCGCGGGGATGGCCGACCGGTAGTACCCCTGGCCGATCATGGCGCGGCGCACCTGGTTGAGCCGGGACATCCCGCCGAGGCGTCCCTGCGCCTGCGCCTCGGTCAAGGCCGGTGGCAGGTTCAGCGGCCGTCGTGTGCGGATGTCGGCAGGGACTGCGGTGGCGACCAGGGTGTCCAGGTCGTCGTACCCCAGTGCCGCGAGCATGGTGGCGACGTCATGGGTCCGTGGTCCGACGTGCCGGTCCACGAAATGGCTTTCTTTGGTCACGAGCGCTCCGCAACTCTCCGGGCCCGGCGTCCCGGGCGTCGTCGTCAGCGTACCCGCCGATGCCGCCTCACGGTTCCAGATCGGCGCGTCCGAATGATTCTCCGACCAGTAACCATGTCACACGAGTGCTCAATCGCGCACGAAGGCCGCGTGTCGTCGTGGACGAAGTCTGCCCGTCGTCGTGCCTGCGGTGCTCACGACGACGCCCAACGCGGCGGTATTCGTCGTGCGGTTGCTGCGCTCGATTGTCCTACAGGCGGATCTCGACCCACGTGGCGTCGTCGTCGTCGGCCAGGACGGCGGTGTGGTCGCTAAAGGCGTCGTGCAAGGCGTCACGGCACGCGTGGGAGCCGGGGACGGCGACGACTGCGACGGTGTCGCGCTCGTCGTGGGCGTACACCGACACCGTCAGCTCCCGTGGTGTGGGGGACACCGACAAGGCCGCGGCGACCACGGCGTTGACCTGCGCAGCCTGCGCTGTGGCAGCGTCGGACTGCAAGCGCACCCGGCACCCGTCGGCCCGGGCCGCACGGACCAGACCCTGGGTGCAGGTGTCGAGCACCTCGGGCAGGTGCATCTCGTCACGCACGGCCTGTTCGGCCAGCGCTGCTTCGGCGCGCAGGTCTTCGTCGAGCGGGGTGGTGCCGGCCAGCCGGTGCAAGAAAGGCACCACCAGGTCCTCGAGCCGGGCACGGCGGCGGGTGTCGACCTCGTCGGCGACCTCGCGCCGCACCCGTGCCAGCTGGCCGCGCTCGTGCGAGACGACTGTGGTCGCCACGGAGCGCGCCACCCACGCGGTCGCCGCGGCAGCCACGAACATGCTCACCACGGCGAGCACCAGCGTGCCGCGGTCGCCCAGGACGAACGCGCCGACGGGTCCTACCAGCGCGCCCGCCGCGACGAGCACCGGCAGGAGGGACAGGCCCAGACCCCGCTGCGCAGCGGGCAGGTCCTCGTCGGCAGGGTCGAACGGCCAGGTGAGGGTGACGTTCGTGCCCTGGCCTGGGGTGCTGGTCACCTGCGCGGAGCCGTCGATGGTGGCCATGCGGTCGGCCACCGACACACGTAGCCCGCCTGAGGCTGGCGCGTCCATGACGAACCCAGGACCGTCGTCGTCGATGGTGATGGTCACGGTCTCGTCGTCGTGGCGCACACAGATCGCTGCCGCCGCACCCGGCGCGTGCCGTTCGACATTGCGCAGCGACTCGATGACCGCCCCCAGGACCGCTGCCGCCACCGGTCCGGGCACCGGTAGCACCTGCGGGCCGTCGACCTGCACGACAGCACCTGCCGCCGCCGCCTGGCGCAGCGCGGGCATGAGGTCGTCGGGGTCGGTCGGGTCGGTCGGGTGGGCGTCGACAGCGGCCAGGGCGTCGCGGGCCGAGCGCCGCACGTCCAGCCGTGAGACCCCCTCGGTCGCTGCCGCACGGAGCGCCACCGCGACCTCGTCGTGCAGCAGGCACGCCCACAGGCTGTGGGCGTGCGCAGCGGCCTGGGTGCGGACCAGGTCATGCTCTGCAGCCCGCTCGTCCGCGGCACGGGCGGCGTGGTCGGCGGCCCGCTGCCACAGCCACCACCCGGCGGCGGCCCACAGTGCCACCAGGGCTACCACCAGCACCGTCGTACCCGGCGAGCGGCCAGCAACCACCGTCGAGACGGCACCAGCAACCCCGCACACCACGGCGACGAGGGCTGTGCGGCGGTAGGTGGCGGCTGCCTGAGCGGTCGTCGGACCAGGGACCATGGCCTTCGTCACACTCAACTGACGGACCGGTGGGGGTCGAGGTCCGGTGGTTCGTCCAGCACCAGGGCCGGGGCGATCCCCTGCGACGGGACGACGAGCCTGCCCGGCTGGATGTCGAGGTACCCGTCGCGGAACACCCGGTAGGCCACCTCACGTGGCCCGTGAGCGATATCTGCGCCAGCGTGGGAGTACTTCTCCACCACGCGGTAGCAGTACGTGCGGGCGGTCTCAGGCATGAGGTTCATCTCCCGCCCGATCACCGACCACGGCAGCCCCCGGGCCAGCAACCCCAGCACCCCGAGCTCTTGACGCGTCAGACGTACCCGTCGCGCCGGTTCGGCGACCAGCTGTTGGGCCAGCCGGCTGGACACTGCGAAACGCCCCTGCGCCGCGTCCCAGATCGCCTCGACAAGGGATTCCTCAGGGTCTTCTTTGAGCACCAGACCCAGGGCCCCGGCGTCCAGGGCCTGCCCGACAACCGCAGGCCGGTGGTCAGACGTGACGACAAGCACCCCTTCGGCGTGGTCACGTAACCGTCGTACGTTCTCGCCGATGTCTGAGTCGTCGCCCAGGTGCAGGTCCAGCAGCACCACCGAGAACGGCGTCACCCACCGCGCGAGCAGTTCACTGACAGTAGACGCGCTGGCCACCATACGAATCCGTGGATCGGCCGACGCCAGTGTCACACCAAGGCCACGGCGGACGAGGGGGTGGTCGTCAACCGCACCCACGATGATCATGCCGGCACCCGTATCGCCTGGTCGTCGCTGCGTGCACCCCGATCAAGCCGTCCGACGAACCCACCGGCCAGCCCAGGCACAACACACCTGTCCCCGCTCCCATCGGCAGGTCCGGCGCGTTCGCGACCCTCCGCCCGCGCATGCCGCAGGACAACCCACCCAAACCCACCCGAACGGTGCGGCCACCCTACCTCATCCCCCCAAACGACCGAACCCGCCCCCCTCAATGAGTCTCACCCCTCGAACTTGCCGTCCACGTTTTGGAGGGCGAGCGTCCCGACGAAGACTGACCTTCCCACGTCAGCCCCCACCGGAACCCTCAGCCCTCAGTCATGGGATGACATGTGACAAGCCGAGGTCGGCCCATCCTCGCGGCGCCACAAGACAATGGGGACGGTTCCTATGTCTTGCCTGGTCAGAAGGGTGGAGGGATGTCGCGGACGGCCGGTGCTGGTCTACGCCGCGGGATCCCGGTGGTGGTGTCGACCTGGTAGCAGGTGCCCAGCGCAGTGGTCCACTGGTACACACCTGGTGCGGTGGTCGTCAGGTGCAGGTGCCCGTCGGTCTTGAGGGTGTGCGACGGGCGGCACAGTGGTGCCAGGTTCGACGCGGCGGTCGTCCCGCCGTGGCGCCACTCCAGGTCGCAGCGTCCGGCGGGTTGGGTGCAGGTGGAGCACACGCAGTGCGGGTCTTGGGCGGCTACGTGCGCGGCGATGGCTGCTGGTGGTCGGTACTTGGTCCGCCCCACGTCCAGGACGGCGCCGGTGAGCGGGTCGGTGACGACACGTCGCCACGGCCCGTCGTGGGCCAGGGCCCTGGCGGTGACTCGTCGATGGTCCCTGCTCCCAGGACGTGGCCTGGTGCGTCGGTGACGCCCAGCAGGGAGGCGGCGGAGATGGTGACGTTGACGTGGACCGTGCCGGGTGGTGGCAACCGCCACGAACGACGAAACAATCACCAGACGACCGCTGTGCAACACGTCACGACCCCGGGTCCAGGCGATGACGTGTGGATGTTTTGCGGCACCCACAAACACGCGAACCGACCGGCCACCAGGCTCTGTTTGCGTCGTGGACGAGAAACGAACGGCTGACCGCTGCGCGCCAAGGTGGTCCGGGTTAGTCCCTCGCAGGACGAGTGAGACGGTGACGCACGTGCCGGTCGGCGAGGCGCTGGTTGACGTGGTCGTCCACACCGACGGATCAACCAGCCAAAATACTGCTTGACCAGGCAAGACATAGGAACCGTCCCCATTGTCTGCCCACGATGAGACGAACGCAGGCAGGGTGAGACGAGCGACCTTGGTGCCGGTGCAAGGGGGGGTGGGGTGGGGACATAGGGTGGGAGAGGAGAGGAGAGCGGTATGGGTTGGGGACGGGTGGCGGTGTGGGCAGTGGTGGGGTGCTGGGTGCTGACGGGGTGCGGGTCAGGGTCGGGGGCGGACCAGAGCGGTGGAGCGTTGTCGCCGGACGAGATTGTGTCGGTGGCGATCGCGTGGGAACCGTTCGGTATGTATGCGGCGTGCTCGGTGGTGACGCGGGTGACGGTCACCAGGGATGACGAGGTGGTGGTGACCAAGCAGTTCGCCCGCGAACCGGAGGAAGGTTGTGTCGACGTCGATCTGGGGCAGACGACGCGGGCGGCGCCTGCCGGGTCTTTCGACGCAGTCGTGGCGATGGTGCGCGCGCCTGCGTACACGAAGCTGGCGGACACGCTGTTTCCGTCACACCAGATCAGTGACGGTGTGTGGGAGGTCGTCATCGTCACGACCAATGATGGTGAGCAGATCAAAGGTGGGCAGATGGTCGGGCAGTTCGGACCGCGGGCCTTCCGGGATGTGTACCAGAAGATCGACCAGCTCAGCGAGGGGTGAACTACCCGACTCCGTGGGGAACTGGTGATGGCGTGAGGCCCAGTGCCTCGAGCAGGGTCCGGGCTTTGGTGGTCGCGGCAGCCTTCCCGGGGCGGGCAGCCAGGTCGGACAGGCCCGGCCAGGTGGCTGCGTCGGCGGGGAGGAGGCCACGGGCGGCAGCTTCACGCAGGGTCGGGGCGTGGACCAGCGCTGTGTCCAAGACACGCGACAACCAGCGCGGCGCAGGGCCGTCAGCGCTACCTGCGACACGGACTGGTTCGGTGAGCAGGGGCCACAAGGTGGGTATGAGCCCCGACGGCTTGGCGATCACCCGGACCAGTCGGGCGGGGTCGACCTCGGGGCACGCCAGCAGCTGGCCCATGGCCACGCGGACGCCAGCGGCACTGATCTTGTCGTTCGTGATGAGCCTGGTCACCAGGTCTTCTCCGTCACGCCGGTCCGTGGGGCTCCCGCAAGCGGTCAGAGCCAGCGCGAGCGCGACCAGGGTGGTGGACAGCACATACGGCGTACCAGGGCGCACACCGTTCCGCCCACGGCTGGCGACGTCGTCGGCCAGCAGACAGCCCGTCGCGGCGTCCCAGTGCAACCAGACGGGACGCCTGTCGGGCAGGTAGGCCTTGCACTCGCCGACGTCGAGCAGGTCGTAGGCCCATATGTGGCAGGTGACCCGGAACCGTGTGTCGGGTTGGTCGGGCAGGACGATGTCGAACCACAGCACCATGGTCCGCTCGGACTGGTTCACCAGCTCCCAACCGGCGGTCAGGGTCGCAGCGTCCACCACTGCGGGCGCTGTGCCTGCCCACGGCGGCCACAGCGTGTCGAAAGACACAGCAGGGGCGCCGATGGTGGGCGCGACGTCGTGGCTGAACGTCGCACCGGCCGCTGTTGCGGTGTCGAGCCATGCCCGAGCCTCCAGGACCGTTTTCGTCTTGCCCTTCGAGGCCGCGAACTGGCGGACCTCGGGCGGGACGGCTTCGTCGGGCGGCACATGAGCCACCGCGTCTCGGACGTACCGGGTGCCCAAACGCAGGACGTCCAGCGTCCCTGTTGGGGGCTTCGCGCTGGTGACCGCCGTGACAGCCATCGCTGTGACCACCGGCCAGATCCCGTGCAGCGCACCTGCCTGGGCGATCTCGTCGCAGCGGGCGGCGAACCGGACCCACGAGAACCCTGAGTGCACGTGCGACGGCAGCGCACTGATGTACCGCAACGCCTCGACGAAAGCCTGTGCGTCGAACCGGTCCTGGGCGATCAGGTCGACGATGTCCCGCCACAGGACGTCCTGGGGGACCCAGTTCCGCAGCCCCCTGTCGAACTCGTCGAGCCAGCTCGGTGGCTGGGTGAAGTTCATGGCCAAGTGGCCGTACGTCGCACGGCCGAACGGTCCGTGGGCTTTGGCGATCCCGCTGTGGAAACGCTGTGTCGCACCAGGGACTGAGCCGCCCACGTCGCCCTTGCCATACCACCTGTCCCGCTTCCAGCCGAGCGGCGGAAAAAACGTTGGTGGTGGCTCGGACGGTGTTGGCGGATGGGTAGCGCGACCGAAAGAGCACAGGTACTCGACTGCGAGCGGGACGGTCCCCAAGAGCTGGTCACCTGGGTCACGAGTCGCACCGTTGCCGGTCAGGGCACACATCGCTGGCACTGTCGGCACGAGGACCGGCAGCCGCAGATCAGGCAGGACCGTGTCGCCCAGGTCGTCGAACGTCGCCTCCGGGATGACGATCCCACCAGCGGCGACCCACGCCCGGATGAGCGGCACCGCGTCGGGCAGGTCGGCGTTGGCCGCAGGTTTCAGCGACAGGCCGTCGAGCTCTGCGGCCCGTCGGGGGTCGGTCGGTTCCAGCCGGAGCAGGGCCTGGGCCAGGTCATGGGGCCAGTACCCCTCGTCCTGGGCGGCCTTCACCCGGTCGAGCAGGTCGTCGAAAGACAACGTCCCGTCCGACCAGGTCGGGACGCACAGGAGTACACCGCAGGCCTGGCCGAGCTGGGTGCGTGGCCCGCGCCACTCGTGGTCAAGCCCGTCGAGAGCCGCCAAGAACAGTCCGCGGCACACGACGTTCGTTCCGACACCGATCCGGACGAACACCTGCGCGCCGTCGTCGTAGGACGGAGCACGGAAGGGGTCGTTGGCCTGCGGCGCGTGGAGCCCGACGGCCCTGCTGTTCTTCTCGTTCGGGTTCAGGCCCGAACCCCACGGCTCGCGCCACGGCACTGGTGCGGCCGGTGCCCACAGACCAGTCGGCTCGGCGTCGACGCTGGCCGGTGCGGCAGTGCAGGGCGTGTGCTTGCCCACGAAGGTGGACGCCCGCGCGGCGACCACCCGGTCGTCCAGCGACGCAGCCTGCGTGCACAGCGCGACGGCGGTGCTGGCCAGCGGTGAGGTCTCGGGCAGCTTGACCAGGTAGGCGACCACCGGCCCCCACAGCTTTTTCTCCTTGCGCGACAGCAGCACCGTGCCAAGCTCAAGCAGGTCGTCGGGCTCGAGGTCGATGGTGGCGAGCCGGTCCCACAGCACGCTCACAGCCGTCGCCGGAGCCACAGAGAGTATCGAGATCATCCGGGGCGCGATCGCCGAGACGTCTGCCGCGGTCAGCTCCAGAGCCTTGAGCAGGTTCACCAGCACCCGCTGGGCCGTCGGACGGTAGCTGGTCGAGTCCAGGGCGTCGACCACAGCCGCGAGGACGGGTTGACGGGCGATCTGGCCAGCGGCCACCGCATCACCCACCAACCCCGAGAACGTCACCTGCTCCGACTCCATGTGGTGCAGGGTGTGGAGCGCGTCGGGCAACCCGATGACCTGGCACACGAGCTGCTCCAGGTGCGGGGTGCTCGAGAAGACCCCGGCCTGGGTGCCAGGCCCCCAGGCTCCGTACTTGGCGTTTGGTTGAGCGAGCGCGGCGCCCGAGACCCACCCCGCAGTCTCGACGTGCCACCACAGCGGAGTCCGGTTTGTGCCCCGCGTGTTGGCCAGGTTCGCCAAGAGCTCGGCCCACACCTGCGCGAACCGGTCGCCCTCTGGCAGCAGCAGCTCGAAGTGCCTGATCACGGAGACCACCGCACCGACCGGGACGTCGTACCTGCGAGGTCTGAGGATGCCGTTGATGAAGCTGGTGGCCCAGCGTGGCCCGTGCCGGACCATCTTCGCGACGAGGAGCTGGGGAGCCACCCCGCAGAAGTCGGCCGCAGGTTGACGGCGCAGCATACGCACGCACGACGTCACCGTCGGCTCGTGCCAGAACCTGATGGCCGACTGCAGCCCCGTCAGGTTCAACAGTCCCCAGTCGTAGCGCGACCCCCGTGGACCCCAGCGCCGCGTACAGGGCCCCTGGTCGATCAGCGCTCGCTGGTCGATCCGCTCTTGCAGCCCGGTCTCGGACCATTCCAAGAAGGCAGTCCGCTGCTCGTCGGTCAGGCTCAGCAGCAGGTCGGCGACAGCGCCAGGCCCTTCGGGCCCGCTGGGCTCACCTGCCTCCACACGGGTGGCGACCAGCTTGAGATACTTCTTGTCGACAGCGCCCTCTGGCACTGGGAGCTTCGAGGTGCCCATACCGGGCAATCTACTCGAGCCGACTGAGGCGCAGAACAGGCGCCAGGCAGGACGCGGCCCAGTCGTTCATTCCTCACGCGCCGGTCAAATGAACCACCACGTGAGCAATGGACGACCAGCCCCATCAAGTCTCACCTTTCGACCCCACCGTCCACATTTTGAAAGCTGAGCGTTCCGATGAAAGCCGACCCAGGAACGTCAACTCCCACCGGAACCCTCAGCGCTCAGTGATGGGATGGCCAGCAGGGCCTTCGCCTGAACTGTTTGGGGCCTGCCCGAGGCCAACTGACCCTGGGTGGACCCCGGACGGGCACGGCGAGAGGCGCACGTAGCCTGCCAGGCTGGTCTTTCGCCTATCACCCGCCCGGCACGGTCTCGCGGGCATGTGATGTCACAGGTCCTAAGACAATGGGGACGGTTCCTGTGTCTTGCCAGGTCAGAAGGGTGGTGGATCGTCGTCGTGGATCATCGGGACTGGTGTTCGGCGCGGGATCCCGGTGGTGGTGTCGACCTGGTAGCGGGTGCCCAGCGCGGTGGTCCACTGGTAGACGCCCGGGGCGGTGGTGGTCAGGTGCAGGTGCCCGTCGGTCTTGAGGGTGTGCGACGCACGGCACAGTGGTGCCAGGTTCGAGGTGGTGGTCGTCCCGCCGTGGCGCCACTCGGTGGTGTGGTCCAGGTCGCACCGTCCGGCGGGTTGGGTGCAGGTGGAGCACACGCAGTGCGGGTCTTGGGCTGCTACGTGCGCGGCGATGGCTGCTGGTGGTCTGTACTTGGTCCGCCCGACGTCGAGGACGGCGCCGGTGAGCGGGTCGGTGACGACACGCCGCCACGGCCCGTCGTGGGCCAGGGCCCTGGCGGTGACCGCGTCGATGGTCCCAGCGCCTATCACGTGCCCTGGTTCGTCGGTGACGCCGAGCAGGGAGGCGGCGGAGATGGTGACGTTGACGTGGACTGTGCCGGGTGGTGGCAGCCGCCACTGGCACCGCTCGTCAAAGTCAAGTGGTTCGTCGTCGTCTGCTGCCACCGCTGCGGGGGTTGGTGCGCCCGTCAGGGTGCTGGGGCCTGCCTGGGACGCGGCGCGAGCGTCGGGGTTGGTTTGGGTGTCGCCGGTGAGCACGTCGACCATGATGTCGGCGCGCAGCTCGTTGATGGTGCGCTGGTCACCAGCGGCACGCGCGGCACGTGCGACGTGTTCGAGGGTTTTGTCGACCCGGGCGGCGTCGAGTGCTGGCAGGACCGCTGTCAGCGAGGCCATGCCTTGGCCCAGCGGGCACGGGTTGCCCACGCGCCGC
>Ga0123354_10000151_pt1 | contig 54835 bp, 41 predicted proteins | sample TergutLab28metaG_2_FD_97872 | JGI IMG/M metagenome (GOLD analysis project Ga0123354, IMG submission 97872) | Labiotermes labralis P4 segment gut microbial communities from Petit-Saut dam, French Guiana - Lab288 P4 | ecosystem: Host-associated > Arthropoda: Insects > Digestive system > Gut ... | reverse complement strand
CCTTTTGCACGTGAAGCTTATCCCACACGTACTGACTCCGTAGTAATACATCAGAGAATTCGGAGTTTGGTTAATGTCGCAAAGTGGGTTACACCCGCTAAACTATCCAGTGCTCTACCTCTCTGACTTAACGCTACAGGCTAGCCCTAAAACTATTTCGAGGAGAACCAGCTATCACCAAGTTAGATTGGCCTTTCACCCCTATACCCAGCTCATGTAAGAACTTTTCAACGTTCGACACTTCGGGCCTCCGTCTCCGGTTAAAGAGACTTCACCCTGTCCAGGCATAGATCACTTGGCTTCGGGTCTAATGATAGGTACTATTCGCCCTTTCAGACTTGCTTTCGCTACGGCTGCTTGATATGCTCTCACATAACAATTAACCTCGCACCTACCAATAACTCGCCGGATCATTCTTCAACAGGCACGATCTCAGGCATTCCGGTCACTTGCGTTTCCGGCATAACCCTCGAACTGCTTGTATGCATACGATTTCAGGTTCTATTTCACTCCGCTCCCGCGGTTCTTTTCGCCTTTCCCTCACGGTACTGGTTCACTATCGGTCTAAGACTTGTATTTAGCCTTGGAGGGTGGTCCCCCCGGATTCCCACCGGATTTCACGTGTCCGATGGTACTTAGGATACCGCTTCGAGTCAGAAAATTTTCGCTTACAGGACTTTCACCTTCTATGGTCGGATTTTCCAAACCGTTCGACTAATTTTCTGATTGGTAACTCTACTTACGCGGTCCTGCAACCCCAGCGTGTAAACACGCTGGTTTAGGCTATACCGGGTTCGCTCGCCACTACTACCGGTATCTCGGTTGATTTATTTTCCTCCAGGTACTGAGATGTTTCACTTCCCTGGGTTGCCTTCCTTTCGGATAATATAGATTACTCTATACTGGGTTACCCCATTCGGATATCGCCGGATCAAAGGATGTTTGCTCCTCCCCGACGCTTAACGCAGCTTACCACGTCCTTCATCGACAGTCTTAGCCAAGGCATTCATCATATGCACTTAGTAGCTTGATCACATTATCTAATCCCGCTTAAAAAGCGGATATCATAATGGTCAAATATCTATTTACTTCTATACTTCATTCTTTGAAATTGTGTTGTTTCAAACAAACTTGTATTCCGAATTTAATCGAAATGACAAGACCGTTTGAAGACGCTTGATTTACCTTTGCTTTTTATATTAGAAACGGTTAATTTCTAATACGAAAAAACTTACTACTATTAAGTTTTCAATGAACATTACTGCTTATTATATTGTACTAACTATAAATTCTGATTTGTTTTTTGCCTGGATTTTTTTAGAAAAAAAATGGAGGCAGACGGGATTGAACCGACGGCCTCCTGCTTGCAAAGCAGGCGCTCTCCCAGCTGAGCTATGCCCCCATCATATTATCCACATCGTTTTAAAGACATGGGCCTATGTGGAGTTGCACCACAGACCTTACCCTTATCAGGGGTACGCTCTAACTAACTGAGCTATAGGCCCATCGTGCACCTAAAATCCCAAATATAATAAACTAATATTAAATAACACGCGGACAAACGCCCCATAAAATCGGACAATCCCGAATGAGTAATTCAAGAATCGACCGTTAATACCCCGTAAGCGCGAAGCTTAAACGTGTATTTACTCCTTATAAAGGAGGTGATCCAGCCGCACGTTCTCGTACGGCTACCTTGTTACGACTTCACTCCAATCACCAACCATAACTTAGGCGCCTGCCTCCTTGCGGTTAGCACAACGACTTCTGTTAAGACTGACTTTCGTAGTGTGACGGGCGGTGTGTACAAGGCCCGGGAACGTATTCACCGCAGCCTGCTGATCTGCGATTACTAGCGATTCCTACTTCATGTGGGCGAATTGCAGCCCACAATCTGAACTGAGGCCGGCTTTTAGGGATTTGCTCCATCTTGCGATCTCGCTGCCCTCTGTACCGACCATTGTAGTACGTGTGTAGCCCTGGACATAAAGGCCATGATGACTTGACGTCGTCCCCACCTTCCTCCATTTTATCAATGGCAGTTCCCTCAGAGACCCTGTATTGCTACAGGTAACATGGGGTAAGGGTTGCGCTCGTTGCGGGACTTAACCCAACATCTCACGACACGAGCTGACGACAGCCATGCAGCACCTCTGCTAACTCCCTTGCGGGTCATCCCTGTTTCCAGTTTTTACCATTAGCAGTTCAAGCCCAGGTAAGGTTTTTCGCGTTGCGTCGAATTAAACCACATACTCCACCGCTTGTGCGGGCCCCCGTCAATTCCTTTGAGTTTCAACCTTGCGGCCGTACTCCCCAGGCGGTTCACTTAATGCGTTAGCGTCGACGCGGAAGGGGTCGATACCTCCCACATCTAGTGAACATCGTTTACAGCTAGGACTACCAGGGTATCTAATCCTGTTTGCTACCCTAGCTTTCGTACATTAGCGTCAGTATTGGCCCAGTAGACTGCTTTCGCCATCGGTGTTCCTCCTGATATCTACGCATTTCACCGCTACACCAGGAATTCCGTCTACCCCTGCCACACTCAAGCCAAACAGTATCTTCGTGCCCTTTCCGGTTGAGCCGGAAAATTTCACCGAAGACTTATCTGACCGCCTACATACGCTTTACGCCTAGTAATTCCGAGTAACGCTCGCCACCTTCGTATTACCGCGGCTGCTGGCACGAAGTTAGCCGTGGCTTTTTCTGAGGGTACCGTCAATTTATTCTTCCCCTCTAAAAGGAGTTTACAATCCGAAGACCTTCGTCCTCCACGCGGCGTCGCTGGATCAGGGTTTCCCCCATTGTCCAAAATTCCCCACTGCTGCCTCCCGTAGGAGTCTGGACCGTGTCTCAGTTCCAGTGTGTCCGTTCACCCTTTCAGGCCGGATACCCGTCATAGCCTTGGTGGGCTGTTATCTCACCAACTAGCTGATAGGCCGCAGGACCATCTCGAAACGCATTACTGCTTTAATCCCAGATTGATGCCAATCCGTGATGTTATGCGGTATTGACTCCGGTTTCCCGGAGATATTCCCCATTTCGAGGGAGGTTTCCCACGTGTTACTCACCCGTCTGCCGCTAAACTCTGCGATACTCTGCAAAATTCCGCGCGACTTGCATGTGTTAGGCACGCCGCCAGCGTTCACTCTGAGCCAGGATCAAACTCTCCATAAAAAATTATAGAGATTTGTTAATAAGCTCTTAATTACTGATACTACTCTTTACTATACATATATTATATGTATAGTGAATTGATTTTTACAAATGACCCTTGAATTACATGATTGCCTCATTTAAGAGGCGCTTGTCTGCGTGTTATTTAGTATTCAAAGAACTTCTTGACTATTCAAAAGACGCCTTTGCGTCTATTTTTTAGAGAGAAAAATAATACACCTTTGTTTTTCATTGTTTATTAAACTTTTCAAGCTTAATAAATCTAACAAAGGTTTCATTTTGTTAATACATATTTAGTTAGGGTGTCTTCCTCTAGGAAAGAATCTTAATGACCCTTGTAACTATATAATCTTCTTTTGAAGATTTTCAAAACCATATTATTTACTATTTAAAACAAAAGAACTTTTTGCGCCGCTTTTTAATTAAACAAAATTTTGAAAATTTTGTCAAGCATTTTTAGCGAACTTCACCAGTTTACTAAAATTATATTTTTTTGTCAAGTGTTTTTTAAAGATCTTATTTTTTCAACTTCCGGTAAATTATATCACAACTTCAAAATTTTGTCAAGTAGTTGTTTTTTATTTCAACCTTCCGTTTAATGTTTGATATTTATACCACATTCAAAAAAATATGTCAAGTATTTTTTATTCTGCCAAAAACTCCGACGAAGATTCCTCCAGCTTATTGCTTTCAAAAGATTCATGCACGATTTCTACTATGCTTATTTCATATATCGAGCTTTCTTTATTTCCCGCTTTATCAAAAACAGAAAAAATTATTTTATAATTTCCCGGACGAACAAGAGCATCATATATATAGTCTGTTCCGTCCCATTCAATAACTTCAGGAATTTCTTCCGTAAATCTAAATTTATTTATTTCCTTATTCTTAAAATTTAATATACTGATAAAACTATCCGAATAATCTATTCCGCTCTCATCACCGCAGCTTAAATATAAATTTATATTTTTATTTAACTTGCCGCTGTATATATAATAAGTATCATTAGCGGCTTTAACGGAAACAAACGGCGGAACAGTATCTATAATTATTTCAGAATCCTCAAATTTCAAATCGCCCTTGTCAGCGTTTATATAAATTTCGATTTTATAATGACCGTCACTGACAGGCTGACCAAAATTATCCACCCCGTCCCAAACTATTTTTTCGGGAATATTTTTTTTACCGCTTATAATCCTGACTAAATTATTATCTTCGTCTCTTACCATAAATGTCCATGATTTTATTTTATTAACGCCTTTTACATGCGGATAAAACACAATGCCTTCTTTTGTTTTTGACAAAACAGAAAAGAAAGTATTTTCCTGCACAACGCTCAAAGATGGTTTTTGATTAGCGTATGCAACGGAAAATATAAAAATAAATAATAATACTACAAATTTTCTCAACATAGGCATATTATAATAACTCTTTGACAAAAATAAAACCGCCCTGTTTTCAGGCAGGGCGGTTTTTATTGCTTTATGGATTTCGCATTTTATTTCTTTTTCGATTTCGCTTTTGCCTTTTTCGCCGCAGGTTTTGCTTTAGCTTTTTTAGCAACAGGCTTGACTGCCTGTTTTACAACGGCCTGAGCTGCCGCAAGTCTTGCAATCGGCACTCTGAAAGGCGAGCAGGAAACATAGCTCATTCCTTTTTCATGACAGAACTCTATAGATTTCGGATCTCCGCCGTGTTCGCCGCAGATACCTATTTTCATATCTTTTCTTACATCTCTGCCGAGCTCTACGGCATATTCTATAAGCTGCCCTACTCCGTCAACGTCTATTGTCTGGAACGGATCGTCGGCAAGAATTTTTTTGCCGAGATAATCACCCAAGAAACCGCCTATGTCGTCTCTTGAAAAACCAAAACTCATCTGCGTCAAGTCGTTAGTTCCGAAAGAGAAGAACTCTGCTACTTCTGCCATCTGGTCGGCAAGCAAGCAGGCTCTGGGTATTTCAATCATTGTACCGAAAGAGTAGTTAATTTTTTTGAGACCATATTTCGCAATAACTTGCTTATATACCAATTCTACTATAGCTTTCTGGTGCTTAATTTCGTTAACCGAGCATGTTACAGGAACCATTATTTCAGGAAAAACTTTTTTGCCGGCTTTTACAAGTTCCGCTGTAGCTTCAAATATAGCACGAATCTGCATTTCGGTTATTTCAGGGTAAGTTACGCCAAGTCTTACGCCTCTGTGACCCATCATCGGATTTACTTCATGAAGAACAGCTGCTCTTTTATCAAATTCTGCAACAGTTATGCCTATACTGTCGGCAACAATTTGCTTCATTGATGCTTCTTTCGGAATAAATTCATGTAAAGGCGGATCAAGAAGTCTTACGGTTACCGCATATCCGTCCATAGCAGCCAAAGTACCTTTTATGGAATCTTTAAAGAAAGGGAAAAGTTCATTAAGCGCTTTTACTCTTTCTTCTATTTTACCGGCCAATATCATTTTTCTAAGCGCAAAAAGAGGTTTCTCGGAATTTTCACCATAGAACATATGCTCCGTTCTGAAAAGACCTATGCCTTCAGCACCAAACATTCTTGCTTTTTTTGAATCTTCCGGAGTATCAGCATTAGTGCGGACTTTAAGGGTTCTTATTGTATCGCAAACTTTTAAGAAGTCAAAAAGAAGCGGGTTTTCAGTAGCGTCAACCATTTCAAGCTTACCTTCATAAACATATCCTTTCGTTCCGTTAAGCGTGAACCAATCGCCTTCTTTATAAGTTTTTCCGTCAACTTTTAAAGTTTTAGCGCCTAAATCTATATCCAAAGATGCGCAGCCTACTATACAGCATTTTCCCCAGCCGCGAGCTACAAGAGCTGCGTGCGAAGTCATACCGCCGCGCGCCGTAAGAATTGCCTGAGCGGCTCTCATACCTTCTACGTCTTCAGGATTAGTTTCTTCTCTTACTAAAATTACTTTTTTGCCTGCTTCGTTCCATTTAACCGCTTCTTCTGCTGAGAAAACGATAACTCCTGTAGCTCCTCCGGGACCTGCGGGAAGTCCTTTTGCCACAACTTTTGTAGTTTTTTCGGCTTTAGGATCTATAATAGGATGAAGAAGTTCATCCAACTGCGCAGGAGAAACTCTTAAAACGGCTTCTTCTTTTGTTATAAGCTTTTCTTTCAACATGTCCATAGCCATTTTCACGGCTGCGGGACCATTTCTTTTGCCGGAACGGCACTGGAGCATCCAGAGTTTTTCTTCTTCAATAGTAAACTCTATGTCCTGCATGTCTTTATAATGTTTTTCAAGTTTTTTCTGTATGGCAAACAATTCTTTATAATCTTTAGGCATTGCCTGTTCAAGAGTCGTTTCGCCTTTATTGTGTTCGCTCTGCGATGCCGCGTTTATCGGAGCAGGAGTACGAATACCCGCAACGACGTCTTCGCCCTGAGCGTTAATCAAATATTCTCCATAAAATCTCGGATCGCCGTTTCCGGGGTTTCTTGTAAACGCAACGCCCGTAGCTGATCTGTCGCCCATATTTCCAAACACCATTGCCTGAACGTTAACAGCAGTACCCCATTCATCAGGAATACCTTCGATTCTTCTGTACGCTATCGCTCTTTTTCCGTTCCAAGAAGAGAAAACCGCACCGATTCCGCCCCAAACCTGCTGATATGGATCATCCGGAAATGCTTTTCCTAGAACTTCTTTTACTTTAAGTTTAAAAAGATCGCAAAGATATTTAAGATCGCCGGCGTCAAGCTCGGTATCCAATTCCACACCTTTGTCCTTTTTCATTCCTTCCATTATTCTTTCAAGCTGTTTACGGATTCCCATATCGTCTTTGGGTTCTATGCCAGCGGCTTTTTCCATAACAACGTCGGAATACATCATGATAAGCCTTCTGTATGCATCATAGACAAATCTTTCATTGCCGGTTTTCGCTATCAAAGCGGGAATTGTTTTTGCATTAAGACCTACGTTTAAAACAGTTTCCATCATACCGGGCATCGAGCTTCTCGCGCCCGAACGCACGGAAAGAAGCAGCGGATTTTTTTCATCGCCGAATTTCTTCCCCATAACTTTCTCAACAGAAGCCATAGCAGCTTTAACTTGTTTTTCAAGTTCTTTGGGATATTTTTTGCCGTTATCATAATAATACGTGCAAACATCTGTTGTAATTGTAAATCCGGGAGGAACGGGAAGCTTCAAATCTTTGTGTCCCGCCATTTCCGCAAGATTAGCGCCCTTGCCGCCGAGCAAATTTTTCATACTGCCGTTTCCGTCGGCCTTACCGCCGCCGAAAAAATAAACGTACTTGTTAGACATCGTCAAACTCCTTTGTATATATTTTTATAACCGCAGTTTGTAGATTGTATAATTTAAGACTGTGAAAGTCAATCAAAAAATGCGCATAAGCCAGACACATAAATGCATAACAAAAACTGCTGCAATGCATCTGCATTCCAGACTCTGATTTTATTCTATTTCTGTTCCAGATTGATTTGTTCCGACAAAAACACAAAATCAGGGTTTTTAGGATCAAGTTCTAAGGCATCATCTATATAAGTCTGCGCCATATCAATTTCGCCTTTTTTAAAATAATTTAAAGCGTTTTTATAAAAATTTTTTGTTGCGTTGGCATCAGAATAAATTATCATTGCCTTATAAGAATCCATCATTTCATTAAATCTGTCCATACTCTTATATTTCTTGGATAGTTTTTTTACTATTTTTTCGGTTTTTTTTAGATTTTCGGCTTGGAACGCTTCAAGAGAATCCATAAATTTCTTTCTGTCTTCAGGCAGATATTTCAAAGCCTCGTCATTTATATCGGCAACAATGGCTTTATATTTTTGGACATCATGATTTTCAGGCATTAAATCTACCGCTTTTTTATAAAACAACAGTCCTTCGTAAAAATTCTTGTCTTTAAAAGCTATGTCAGCCTTAAACATATATTCATCCGCAGTATCTCTTACAAAAACAAACATCTTTTCTTTCAGTATCAAAATTTTGTTTTTGAGTTCCGCGGCTTTATAATCACCTGGGTTTGAAAGCAGAATTTTATTTAGAGTAAGTTCTGCTTTGTCAATTTTTCCGTCAAGGTAATAACGGCGGGCTTTGGCAAAAAGAGAAGAATTCGATGATTCGTGTTTTCCACGTTCATCTGATAAAGAAGAACCTCCTTTAACATTTTTCTCGGCAGAAGAACAGGAAACAAAAACAATACAAACAGCCATAATAAACGAGATGACAATACAGCCAAATACGTTTTTCATACAAAAGCCTAACCCCAATAAAATCTTTTCAACTTTCTTAGAATTTTACCGAAAAACAAAATAACTTTTCTGAAAAAACCTTCCGTTCTTAAAAGCATCAAACTGTCTTTACTTGAAAGTATTACTGCTTGATCGTCGTTAAAGTTTCTGAGTTCCTTCATAATGGAATTACGAAGATTTACTTTACCTTTATTAAGAACTTCTTTTTCTTTCATTATATTTTCAATTTTGAACATAAGAACACCCATGTCCAAAGGCTTTGTCAAAAAATCGTGCGCACCAGCCTTCATAGACTCAATAGAAGTTTCAACGGAACTGTATCCAGTAATAACTATCGGAACAGCTTCTTTATCAAAATCCGAAATTTCTTTAATCAAAGAAAGCCCGTCTTTGTCGGGCAACCTGTAATCAACAAGCAAAATTTCATAACGGAATTGTTTTGCCAAATCCAAAGCTTCGCCGGCAGCGGCGGCAACAGCAACATTAAAGCCTTTAGCCCTAAGGTTTTCGGCCAAAGTGTTCCGTAACGCTTCTTCGTCTTCAACAATAAGGACTTTGATATTCTGATACACTGTTTTTCCTTTTTATACGGCTGAATATTTATTTTCAATCAAGATTGATTATAAACTTATGTCCATCCATTTCAACGGTTATGCTGGTTTCCTTTATTTGGGTAATTTTTGCATTTTTATAAGTATCGCCGCGACGGAATACTTTGTCTTCTATCATAACTATAGGATTATTGGCGTCATAAAATATATCATCAATTATAATTACCGGAGGCGCAGGTTTAGGTTTTGGAGCTGGCGCCGGAACAGGCTTTGCCGGCTCAGGTTTAGACGCAGGTGCCGGAGCGGGTTTTGGCGCTGGCTCAGGTTTCGGCACAGTTTCCGTCGCCGGAGCCGGAGTAACAGGAGCAGGTGTAGGCTCAGGTTTTGGCGTTGGCTCTGCAGGCTTAGGTGCAGGAACCGGTTTTGGTTCAGGAACAGGCTTGGGGGCAGCAGGTTCAACAGGTTTAGGAGCAGGAGCTGGTTTTGGCTCTGGAACAGGCTTAGGCGCTGGTGCAGGTTTAGGTGCCGGAGCTGGTTTTGGCGCCGGCTCAGGCTTAGGAGGCGCAACAGCCTCGACAGGCTGCTTAACCGGTGTAACTTTATCGTTATAAAAAGGATTATCAGGCGCCGGAACTATATCTTTTCCCGAAGGAATATGTCCTATGTTTTTTAAAATCTGAGAAGATTTTTCAAACAATTCGCTAAAATATCCGAGAACTCTTAAACCACCTTTCTTTTCAGCCTTTCCTGCAAAAAAATCGCTGACTTCAGGGCTGTATAAAATAGGGCTGCTCACAACGGTGACATTACTGTTTTCATCTATTGAAAAACTTTTGATCCGCGAAAACATTTCAATCTCAAACAAAAATTTATAAATTATTTCGAATTTAGCATTAAACGTAAAATTCATGACTACATTTCCGTTATTGTCTTTTTTAACGGAATCGTTTGTTATGGTAATGCCGTTTGCTGCAGCTGCGGCAAAAACCCTGTCTTTATAACTATCTGTCAAAGCCTGATTCGAAGCGTATTCTACGGAAATGCTTTTTATTTTATCGTCAATATTCATTTTCGTATCATACATATCTTCATTTATTCTTACAAAATCAGAAACGGAAGCGAGAATAGCCTTACTCCTGTCTTCCAATGCGGAAAGCTCTTCAACTCTCTCTCCATAGTTTATATACACATGAGTATATACAAAAAAAATACCGGCAAGAAACAAAATATTTCTGAATAATACAAAAATTATATTTTTTATTGAATACCCTGACATTTTATTCTCCGGAATAGATTTCGGTGTCTTTTAAAGGAATTACTATCTTTACCGTATTTAGCATCTGTCCTTTCACGCTCACAGGCTGCTGCACTAAAACATCAATATGCCCGTCTATCAAATCGCTGATAAACTGATAAGAGCTTCTAAGTTCGCGGGCATGAGCTTCAAAATCATATTTTTCACCCTTAGCAAAAGTTCTTACAAGAACCACTTCTTTTGTTATTTGCCTCGGAGTCATTTCAAAACGCAGTATTTTATTGCCTTCAGGCATAAAAAAACCGACGTCTCTTAATAATAATCCCATTTCGGTATTTGTTGTTATTATGTCTTGTATGGCAAGTAATTCATAATATTTTGTTTCCCATTCAGACTCAGCATTTTCAACTTCATTAATTCTTCTTTCTTCTTCAATATTTTTTTTAAGTTTATTGATTCGTTCCGCAGCTGATTCTGTTTCTAAAAATTTAACCGCCGACAACGCGCATACACCGAAAAAGACAAATGTCAAAAACAGCGAAAAGCGTTTTAATAAATTAACAATACGCTGTTTCATCCGCGCAGACGCAAGAGTTTTTCTGAGAAGATTTATATTATACATTGGCAATTTCCTTATTAAGGGCAAGTCCTAACACAACAGGCATAAAAAACCCTTTTTCCACGGTAAATACTCCTTTAATTCTGTCGGTTTCAAAAGGATTCCATTTTACCGTACTTATACCGAGCGTTTCCCACATAAAACCGTTTATGCCTTTAAGTATGGAGCCGCCGCCGGTTATAAATATTTCATCAATTTTAGAAATTTTTTGTTTTGAAACGCAGTGGGCTATTGATTGAGAAACCGCTTCAAACAGATTTCCGGAACTTTTTTTAAGAATAGTCTTGATATTTAAACCTATGTTATTCCAAATTTCCGGCTGTCTTTTAATTTGTTCTGCCTCATAATAGCTTATCCCGTAAACATTCGCAATTTCCTGAGTAACAAATTTCCCGCCGAAAGCCGCATTTTTCATAAATATAGGTTTGCCGTTGTTTATCACAACAATTTTTGACGTTTCATGCCCTATATCTACAACAACAACTGAATTTAAAGCTTTTTGAGTATTAAACGCCGTAAAAGAATTAGCCAGCGCTATATTGTCAACGCCGACTCCTTTAATATTAAGTTCCGCAAGGGAAAGATTGGAAATCATTTGGTCAATAATTTTTTTTGGGAAAGCGGTAAAAATAAAATCTGTATTTTCACCGGAAGAAACAGGAAGAGGCTGATAATCATAATATAAATTGTCTAACTTTTCGGATATACCGTTTTGCGCGTCTGCCTTGATTGCCTTGCGAAGATCTTTACCGGTTAAAGAGTCGGGAAAAGAAAAATCTCTGAAAATTAAATCCGTACCGCCCGCTGACAAAACAGTATCATTACTGCTTACTTTCAATTGATCGGTAAGCTTCTTAATTTTATTTCTCATTCCAACAGCGACGCTTTTATTCCCGCTCGGCAACTCCGCGGAAACCATTGAAGCATACACTATATAAGTACCGTCATTTTTGGGGATAATCGAACACGCTTTTATAAACTGTGAGCCTAAATCAAGACCTATCAATTTAATCCCTCTCTTTGCAATAAACCTATATTTTCGGATTGCGAATACTATAATGATATTTCAATTCGACAAAAAAGTCAATAACCGAATAAAAAACGCCCTCCGGGAAATATGGAAGGCGTTTTGAATTTTAAATAAAATTTAACGTTTAGAGAACTGGAAGCGTTTTCTTGCTTTCGGTCTGCCGGGTTTCTTTCTTTCAACCATTCTTGAATCTCTGGTCAAAAGCCCCTCTTTTTTCAACGCTGCTTTCGCAGTTTCATCAAGACTTAAAATAGCTCTTGCCAAAGCGTGGCTTACCGCGCCTGCCTGACCGCTTATTCCGCCGCCGCAAGCGTTTACGAAGAAATCGTATCCTTTCGCGCCTTTCCAGATTTCAAAAGGTTTCATAACTACGCGTTTATTTCTTTCAAGTCCGCCAAAATATTCATCAACAGTTTTATCATTGATTATTAATTTTCCGCTGCCTTCTTCAATTCTTACGCGCGCTATAGCATTTTTTCTGCGTCCTGTGCTTAAATAGGAAACTTTATTCATTATTTTACCTCTTTACTTCCGGACGCTAACTGAGCGCCGTGTTCGTGATTTTCGTCTCTGAAAACTTTAAGTCTTTTAAGCTGTTTCGCAGCAAGCTTGTTTTTGGGAAGCATACCTTTAACCGCAACGGTCAAAGCCTTTTCCGGATTTTCCTGCATCAAAACGGAATAAGGAGTAAGTTTTGCTCCGCCCGGATATCCTGAATACGAAAAATGAGTTTTCTGATCAAGTTTCTTTCCGGTAAGCGTTATTTTGCCGGCGTTTGTAACAACGACAAAATCTCCGCAATCTATATGATTAGTATAGATAACTTTTTTCTTTCCTCTTAAAATATCGGCTATTGTAACAGCCAATCTTCCAAGAACTTTTCCATCGGCATTTATTAAATGCCATTTTCTGTCAATCGCGTCAACTTTTGGTAAATACGTTTTTTTGTTCATCTTAAAACCCTGTCCTGTTTAAATTCACTTCTGATTATAATTGATAATTAAAGAAAACATTCATCGGGGCAGACGAACTCGCTTCTTGAAATTACCAAAGAAGTAGTATTATACACATTTTTAAATCAAAAAAGCAAATGCGGCTTTGCCGCTCCAAAATTTTTAATTCGTAATTCGTAATTTATAATTATCGTTATTCTTCCGACAAAATTTGTCCCAAGGTCGGCTTATCGTCATTATTGGCATATTTCTTTACCAATTCTTTTTCTCTGTCAAACTCAAGTTTTTTTATTGAAGCTTCTATTTTTCTTTCTCTGAAATCGTTTTTCACTATTTTAGCTTCGACTTCATCGCCTTCTTTTAGAATTTGCTGCGGCTGATTTCTGTCCGCCGGCTTAATTGACGAGGCTTCGTTATTTTTAATCAACGCTTCTATTCCCGGTTCCAGTTCCATAAAAGCGCCGAATTCGGCAACTCTCACAACTTTACCGGTTACAACAGTTCCTACTTTATACTTTTTACTTGGATCCGGCTGAGTGTGTTTTATAGAAAGTGAAATTTTTTCATTTTGCGGATTTACTTCCAAAATCATCACATCAACTTCCTGTCCTTTTTTTACAACATCTTCAGGGCGTTTAACTCTGCTTGTCCAAGAAAAATCACTTATATGAACAAGACCTTCAATGCCTTCCGGAAGCTTTACAAACGCCCCGAACGGCATAATATTTTGAACTACGCCTTTAACTTTTGTTCCCGGAACATAATGCCTATAAGCTTCATCCCACGGATTTGTCTGCATTTTTTTAACAGACAAAGATATTTTTTTTCCTTCTTTATCAACTTCAACAATTTTAACCTCTAACTCCATACCTTTTTTAACATTACGTTTAAATTCGCCTTCGCTGTCATTCCACGCGTATTCCGAAGCGTGCAAAAGACCTTCAACGCCGGGTTCAAGCTCAACAAAAGCGCCGTAATCCATAACTGAAGTTACAACGCCTTTCATTATAAGACCTACGGGAAATCTTTCCGCTGCAGAATCCCATGGATTTGCGGCAAGATTTTTCATGCTCAAAGAAATTTTTCCGGCAGCTTTATCAACTTTGGCAACCTGCACGCGTACGGTTTGTCCTTTATGCAATATTTCGTCGACTTTTTTTACTTTATGCCATGCAAGTTCGCCTATGTGAAGAAGTCCGTCCATACCGCCCAAATCTATAAAAGCTCCGAAATCGGTAATTCTCGCGACAGTCCCGTCAAGAATTTGTCCTTCGGCTATAGAATTTAAAACCGCGTTTCTTTTCGTCAGTCTTTCATCTTCCAAAATCTTTTTACGCGACACAACAACTTTTTTATCTCTTCTGTCAAACTCTATTATTGCAAACTCATAAGATTTTCCGACATATTTTTCGGTGTCTTTAACAAAATGAGTGTCAATCTGCGAAATATGCAGAAATGCGTTGACTCCAATATCCACCATCAAACCGCCTTTAACGGCTTTTGTAACTGTTCCGTTAACGTGCTTACTCTCTTTAAAAGCCTTTTCGACATTGTCCCATTTAGCTTTTTCAACAACTTCCCTGTAAGAAAGAACAGGCTGGCCGTGAAGATTAACAACTTTCACTTTCACTTTGTTTCCTACTTTTAATTCGGCTGGAACTTTACCTTCTTCATATTCTTTTTTAGGAATCAAGCCTTCGGACTTTATTCCCAAATCAACCATAAAACCGTCCGCATTTTCTTCTATAATTGTTACTTCAAGCTCTTTACCTACGGACAAACTGCCAAAATCATCATACTCTTTCATCAGGTCAGCCATACTGAGTTCTTCATTGTCTTCAAAATTGGTTATTGTTTTATCTAAAGCCATTATCTTCTCCGTGAATATTTAAATGTTTTAACCCTTAAGATTATCCGTACATACAAAAATACATTCCTTACTTCTAAATTCTCATTCCTAATTGTTTTTCAACCTCCTCTTTAACTTTATTTATAATCCAGCCCGGCGTTGAAGCGCCTGCCGTCAGCCCTATTTTCTTTTTATTTTTAAACCATCCGTCTTTTATGTCTTTAACCGTTTCTATGTGATGCGTTTCGGTTTTCGCTTCGCAAATCTGGGCAAGCCTTGTTGTATTACCCGAATTTTTTCCGCCGACTACTATCATCAAATCCGCGGTCTTGGCAAGTTTCTCGGCAGACTTCTGTCTGTCAAAAGTTGCCTTACATATAGTGTTAAAAACTTTTACTTTATAGCGTTTTTTTAAACATTTTACAATAGCGTTAAAATTTTCCGGCGTCTGCGTAGTCTGGCTTACTATGTTTAAATCCCCTTTGCTTTTAACTTTTTCGGCCTCTTTTACAGTTTCAACAATAACGCATTTGCCGTTTCCGTAAGAGACAAGGGCTACAACTTCAGGATGAATTTTTTCTCCGACAATAACTATGGTTTCATCTTTTTTGCCGAGTTCTTTTACTATGTCCTGCGCCTTTTTTACAAAAGGACAAGTAGCATCTATAATTTCTACAGATTTTCTTTTTTTCAACTTATCGTGAAGTTCTAACGGAATCCCGTGCGTCCGCAAAATTATAGTACCGCTTTTCACGCTTTTAATGTCTTTTAATGTTTTGATCCCCTGCTTTTCAAGGCGTTTAACTTCCTGCGGATTATGAATTACAGGTCCCAAGGTATAAACTTTTTTGGTTAAGCATGCGGTTTTTTCAGCCAAATCTATGGCTCTTTTAACACCGAAGCAAAACCCTGATTTATCAGCAATACTGATTTTAGTTTTCATTTTCACTCTTCACGCTCCAAACTTCACTCTTTTTACATCGCTGCTATAGCGTCTAATGCTTTTTGCGAAAGCTCGGTATAATCGTTTTTCGTACAATTTTCCGGAGGATATATCGGTTTACCAAACTTTATTTTGATTTTTTTAAATTTTAACATTGTATTTGTGTTTTCTATTTTTGTAGGAATTAAAGGAACATGCGCGTTACAGGCAACCATTCCGGCGCCTGCCCTTGCTTTGCCAATTTGCCCGGTTTTTGAACGGGTACCTTCGGGAAACATCAGAAGAAGACTTCCTCTTTCTAAAACAGCAAAAGCATTTCTCATTGCTGCCATATCCTGCACTCCGCGCTTAACGGGAAAAGCATTTGTACGCCTTATAATACTGCTAAAAACAGGTATATCAAAAAGCTCTTTTTTAGCCATAAAATGCAGAGGACGTTTCATAGCCGATCCGGATAAAGGCGGATCAAACCAGCTTATATGATTTGGAGCAATTATCGCTCCCGAATCTGCCGGAATATTTTCCGTTCCGTAAATTTCCCAACGGTAAAATAAAGCAAACATTATTCTGAAACAGCGGACAATCACAGTATACAAAAGAGATGCTTTTTCTTTTTTCATCTTAAATCCCATTATTTTTTGTCATTCCCGAAATCTGTAATCGGGAATCCATTTTTACTAAAAATACTTTTATTCCTTATATCTTTTAACAACCAACGTGGATCCCCGATTAAGACATTCGGGGATGACAGTTAAATATTATTAACTGCTAACTTTATTTAACAACTCATAAAAATTCGGGAAAGAAATATTTACACAATCCGCATCCTTTATAGTCATATCGCTTTTCGCAATCAAAGATGCTACGGCAAAAGTCATAGCTATTCTATGGTCTTCGAAACTTTCAATTGTCGTTCCCTCGGGTTTAAAATCCGATTGCCCTTTTATAATCATTCCGTCTTCCAGTTCTTCAACTTCCGCGCCGATTTTCTTAAGTTGGGAAACTGTTGCTGTTATTCTGTCGGTTTCTTTAACTCTTAATTCTTTCGCGCCGGTAATTTTTGTAATACCGTCAGCCTTTGCGGCGGCTAACGCAAATATCGGAATCTCATCAATCATTCTCGGAATTATCAAAGCTTCTATATCCACAGCTTTAAGTTTTGAATATTTTACATTTATGTCAGCTACAGGCTCTCCAGAAACATCCCTGATGTTTTCTAAATTTATAGAAGCGCCCATTTTCTTGAAAACTTCTATGATTCCGTCTCTTGTAGGGTTTATTCCGACATTTTTTATAGTTAAATTTGACCCGGGCACAATTAATGCCGCGGCAATAAAAAAAGCGGCTGAAGATATATCTCCGGGAATATAAATTTCTTTAGCCGTCAATTTTTTCGCAGGAAACACGGTAACCGAATTACCGTCAACCTTAACATCCGCGCCATAAGCCGCAAGCATTCTTTCGGTATGATCTCTGGATTTTACAGGTTCAACATATGTTGTCGCGCTGTCTGCGTACAAGCCGGCAAGCAAAATCGCAGATTTAATCTGTGCGCTGGACTTATCGCTTTCATAACGAATCCCTTTAAGAGACATTCCACCCTTAATAATTAAAGGAAGCAAACCGTTATTTGATTGTATTTGAGAACTCATTTTTGAAAGAGGATCTATGACTCTTTGCATGGGTCTTTTTGAAAGACTTGCGTCTCCCGTGATTTTTGTATCAAAATCTTGTCCGCAAAGTATTCCGGTCAATAGTCTTGTCGTGGTTCCTGAATTACCGCAGTAAATATCATTTTCAGGCTTATTAAGTTTTAATCCTTTGCCTTTTATATACAAAGTGTTTTCAACGCTTTCAATTTCTACACCCATTTTTCGGAAAGCGTCAACAGTTCTTAAACAATCTTCGGAGGGAAGATAATTTTTTATTACCGAATTACCTTCAGCTATAGAAGAAAACATAACAGCTCTGTGCGTTATGGATTTATCCGCGGGAACTTCTATTATACCTTCTATTTTGTTGACCTTGCTTAATGTAATTTCCATTTTGCTATTATCGTAATTGCGGGCTTGACCCGCAATCTCTTCCTAATGTATTTTAACAACTAACGTGGATCCCCGATTACAAATCTCGGGGATGACAAAAGAGAGGATTTGAAACCTGCTTTTGTCATTTTTGCGTTTTCAAAATTTCTTTTTTTACTTTATCTTTGTTCTTCAAAACTTTTTTAAAAATATTAAACTCTTTTATAAAAGCATCCATATGTTTAATTATGTTTTTACTGTTTGCCGCAAATATAGGAGCCCACATATCCGCGCCTGATGACGCGACGCGCACCATGCTTTTAAACGATCCTGCCGTGATTTTATCGACTTCAGGACTTTTCTTTTTAACGTCTTTATATACTTTGTTAAACGAAAAAGCTATACAGTGCGTCAAATGGCTTGTCAAAGCGACAAGTTCGTCATGTTTTTTCGCAGACATATTTATTATATTAGCGCCTGTATCTTTCCACATTTTCGCAACAAATTTTTCATTTTTCAATGATTTTTTTAATGAACCGGTTATTACGACATTCGCCGCTTTAAACATTTCCGCGCTTGCGGAAAGAATCCCGTTTTTTTCATTACCCGCCATAGGGTGAGCCGCGACAAAAGACAAGCGTTCTTTTCGTAATTCGTAATTTGTAATTCGTAATTGTTGTTCTATCTGTTCTTTCACGCTTCCAGCATCAGTAATAATTGTATCCTCCCCAACTATTTTAGATAACTGCTTATAAATGGAAACAATAGTGTCTACCGGAGTGCATATAACAACAATATCGCAGCCTTTGACGTCTTGCAAAGACAAAGAAACTTTGTCAACCGCGCCGATTTTATGCGCGGTTTTCAAAGTTTCCTGTCTTCTTGCTATACCTATTATATAGTATTTGCTTCCGGCGTTCTTTTTTAAGGCAAGCCCTAAAGAACCGCCCATTTGCCCTAAACCAATAATGCCTATACGTATCTTTTTAACTCCAATCTTCACTCTAAACACTCCACTCTGCCTTTATAACAGTTCTCTGCCAACAGCTTTTGCAACCAGATCCAACTCTTTCATAAGAGCAGCAAACTGCTCAGGCAGTAAACTTTGAGGTCCGTCGGAAAGAGCTTCCTCAGGTTTTGGATGAACTTCTAAAACAAGACCGTCAGCTCCGGCTGCAATACAGGCTTTAGCCATTGTACCGACATGTTCTCTTATGCCGATTCCATGCGACGGGTCTAAAATCACGGGCAAATGCGTAAGCTTTTTAAGAACGGGAACCGCATTTAAATCCAAAGTAAATCTTGTGGAATCTTCAAATGTTCTTATACCTCTTTCACAAAGCATAACATTATAGTTCCCCTGCGAAAGAACATATTCCGCGGAAAGCAAAAGTTCCTTTATAGTAGTAGCCATACCTCTTTTTAATAAAACAGGCTTTGGCTGTTTTCCCGCGGCTTTAAGCAAATCATAATTTTGTATATTTCTGGCGCCTATTTGAACAATATCGCAATATTTTGATAAAAGATCTACCTGCTCGACAGTCATGGCTTCGCTAACCGTAGGCATATGATATTTTTCGCCTGCCTCTTCAATCAATTTCAAACCTTTTTCGCCAAGCCCTTGAAAAGCATAAGGAGAACTTCTCGGTTTAAACGCTCCGCCGCGAAGAATAGTCGCGCCTGCAGCTTTAATTGCTTTCGCGGTATTGAACATTATATCTTTGCTTTCTATAGCGCACGGACCGGCCATAACATGTATTTGTTTGCCGCCGATTTCAATATTTCTGTTTATTTTAATTACGGTATTTTCTTTTTTAAATTCTCTTGAAGCAAGCTTATACGGTTTTTGAATTTCACTTATATGTTCAACTGCATCCATTGCTTCAAAAGAATCTTTATATTTTTCGGCATATTCTCCTATCATACCGACAATGGTCACGTCTTTACCTTTAGATACGTGAGGCTTATACCCGAGCTTTTTTATTTTATTTAAAACTATATCAACTTCTTTTTTCTTTGCGCCTTTTCTGAGTGTTATTATCATAAATTTTCTCCGTAATTTTTAAGAAGATGGGATGATGAGAAGTTGAGAAGATGAGCAACTACAAAAGCCTTTGCCCAACATCTCATTTTCTTATCTTCCTAACTTCTAATTATTTTTTTTAGTTTTTTAATGAACAAAACATTTTCTTTATGCAATCCTACAGTCATTCTTACCCAGTCGCACAAATCATATTCATCCATGGATCTTGTAATTATTCCTTCTTTTAACATACTCACAAAAAATTCTTTTCCTTTAAGCGGAGCGCAGTTAAACAAAATAAAATTTCCCGCAGACTTTAAAAAGGGAACTTTAAGTTTTGCAAATTCTTTATACAAAAACTTTTTTTCGGCTTTAACAAGCTTCTGGCTTTTTATAACCTGCGCGGTATCGTCAATCGCGGCGACCGCGGCAGCCTGAGCCAAAATATTTACGTTAAACGGAGGTCTTATCCTTTCTATATGGTCCACAATGGCTCCGCTTGAAAAACCGTAGCCTACTCTTAAACCGGCAAGCCCGTAAATTTTCGAAAAAGTCCTAAATACTATTAAATTCGGATTATCTTTTAAAAACGTTAATCCGTCGGGATAATCTTTTTCGAGTTTCGCGTATTCAAAATAAGCTTCATCTAAAATTACTATCGGTTTCATGCCGAATTTATTTTCAGGAAGATTTTTCAAAAATTGCGCAAGTTCCGCTTTCGTATTATATGTTCCCGTAGGGTTATTGGGATTTGTTATAAAGACCGCTTTTGTTTTTGGCCCGCATGCTTTAATCATCTCTTTTAAATCGTGGGTGAAACATTTTTTCATAGGTACAACCACCGCTTTAGAACCCATCAGCTTTGCCGCCATACCGTATCTTATAAAAGAGTGTTTCGAATATACAATTTCGTCCTCGGGATTAAAGAACACTTTTGCGATAAGTTCTATAATCTCGTCTCCGCCGGCTGCGGTAAAAATATTACCCGCCGGCTGTCTATATCGTTTAGACAAAGCCTGCTTTAATAAATAAGAATTTGAGTCCGGATAAAAAAATATTTTTTCAATATTTTCTTTTACCGCTTTCATTGCTTTAACCGACGCGCCTAAAGGATTTTCGTTTGACGCCATTTTTATAACGGTTTTCAAACCAAGTTCTCTTTTTATGGTTTCAATTGGTTTTCCGGCTATATACGGCTCAAATCCGTGACAAGTTTCTCTTACAAGTTTTTTTATCATACTTTCTCCGATTGTTTCAGTTTCTTGGGTAAGACCCTAAAACTTTTACAAATACGCAATTTTGTTCAAGTTCTTTAAAGGCTTTCAATACATTTGTATTTTCTATATGTCCTTCCAAATCAACAAAAAATACATACTCCCATGCCTTTTTCTTAGTAGGACGCGACTCAATTTTTGTAAGATTTATTTTATTCTTCTCAAAAATTCCCAAAATGTGATGCAGTATTCCGACTTTATCTTTTACCATAAAAACCAGACTGGTTTTATCTTTTCCCGTAGGATGCGTCTGAATTTTTCCTATTACGAAAAATCTTGTAAAATTCTGCTTGCTATCCTGTATACCTTTATTTAAAATTTTCAAATCGTATATTTTCGACGCGGCTTCCGATGCTATCGCTGCGGCGTGACTTTCTTTTGACGCATTTTTCGCCGCTTCGGCTGTTGACGAAACCGAAATAAGCTCAGCGTCGGGATAATTCTTGCTAAGCCAGCTTCTGCACTGTGCCAGCGCATGAGGATGAGAATAAATTCTTAATATTGTCGCTTTCGGATCTTTTGCCAAAAAACACTGCTCTATTTTCAAGCCTATCTCATTGCATATGGAAAGCTCCGTATCAACAAGCAAATCAAGTGTAACGTTTACAGAACCTTCATTTGAATTTTCTACCGGAATAACGCCGAAATTCGCACGGCCGCTTTCAACTTCAGCAAGAACTTCCTGCGGCAAAACGCACGGAACAAAGAATCCCGCCGAACCGAATTTTTTTATAGCAGCCTGATGCGTAAATGTCGCCCATGGTCCCAAAAAAGCAACTTTAACGGGAGATTCTAAATCTCTGCATACGCCTATAATTTCCGTATAAATTGCTTCTATCGCTTCCTGACTTAAAATGCTTTTTACGGAAGAAACATTTTTCATGACCTCTTTTTCGCGCGACGGAACATAAATCGCTTTACCGGAAACGTCTTTTATTTTCCCGACTTCAAGAGCAAGTTTAGCACGCTTGTTTATAAGCACCGCTATTTCTTTGTCTACTTTGTCTATCTGTTTTCTTGTCTGCTGTAAATTTGATTTCACTATTATCTCCAAATAAAAAATAACCCCTCTAAAAAGGCTGTCTTTATTATACAAAAAAACGACAGGAGCTACAATTTAATTTTTGTATACTTCAAACCCTTGCGAAATATCGGGCAATTAATATATAATAAGAAGAAAGCGGAGACAAAAAATGGACAAATTTTTGAAAGAAGCTTTGACTTTCGACGATGTTTTACTCATACCCAAGCATTCCAAGGTTTTACCCAAAGATGTTGAACTTAAAACTAATCTTACTAAAAAAATCACACTAAACATTCCTCTTATGAGCGCCGGAATGGATACTGTTACCGAATCTAAAATGGCCATAGCCGTCGCGCGCGAAGGCGGGATTGGCATTATCCACAAAAATATGTCCGTAGAACAACAGGCTTCGGAAGTTGACCGCGTAAAACGAAGCGATAACGGCGTTATTCATAACCCGTTTTCACTTAAAAAAGATGCAACTCTGGGACAAGCAAAAGAGCTTGCTTCAAAATACAGAATTTCCGGCGTTCCTATTATTGAAGACAACGGAAAACTTATAGGTATTATTACAAACAGAGATATGCGTTTTGAAACGGACAATTCTAAAAAAGTGTCCGACGTTATGACAAAAGAAAATTTAGTTACAGCGAAAGTAGGCACCTCCCTTAAAGACGCAAGAGAAATACTACAAAACAAAAAAATAGAAAAACTTCCGCTTGTTGACGAAAACTTCATCCTTAAAGGCTTAATAACCATAAAAGACATTGAAAAAGCAATACGTTACCCTAATTCCGCGAAAGACGAAAAAGGCAGACTTTTATGCGGCGCTGCAATAGGGACAACAAAAGACATGCTTGAAAGAGCAAAAACTTTGCTGGACGCGCATGTTGATGTTTTGGTGGTTGACACGGCGCACGGACACAGCCAGGGCGTAATTGACGCAGTAAAAAATTTAAGAAAAACTTTCCCTGACGCGCAGATTATAGGCGGAAATGTAGCAACAGCCGAAGCGGCAGAAGATTTAATTAAAGCGGGAGTTGACGCTGTAAAAGTAGGCATCGGACCAGGCGCTATATGCACAACAAGAGTAGTAGCAGGCATAGGCATGCCTCAGATTACCGCTGTTTACGATTGCGCTAAAGCCGCGGCAAAGTACGGAGTGCCTGTTATAGCGGATGGCGGGATAAAATATTCAGGAGATATACCGAAAGCAATAGCGGCAGGAGCGTCGATATGCATGATGGGTTCGCTGTTCGCGGGAACAAATGAAAGTCCCGGCGAAGACATAATATATAACGGCAGAGCATTCAAATGTTACAGAGGCATGGGTTCATCTTCGGCAATGACTGCCGGAAGCAGCGACAGATATTTTCAAGATAATACCAAAAAGCTTGTGGCGGAAGGCGTGGAAGGAAGAGTCCCATACAGAGGAGCGGTAAGCGATGTAGTATATCAGCTGCTTGGCGGACTAAGAGCGGCTATGGGCTATTGCGGAGTAAAAACAATAAATGAATTGAAAGAAAAAGGACAGTTTGTAAAAGTAACCGCGGCTGGGCTTGCCGAAAGCCATCCTCACGATATAATAATAACCAAAGAAGAAAGCAATTATTCCGGAAACGGCTGTAATTAATATAATTGAATTTTAAATTCTATCATCATTGCGGGTTCCTAGTGCCTTAATACGGGAACCTGCAATCTATTTAAGGGAGAAAGTATGAAGAAAGTATTGTTGACAGTTTCCTTTGTAATGTCTGTTTTAGCGGTCAATGTATTTGCGGATTATGATGCGTTTCAGTCCAGCATAACAACAGGAATAAATGCAATACTTACCGGAGACATAACTAAAGAATCTTGGAATATCTCAAACCCTGTTATACCGTCAAGCCTGACTATTACAGGTAACGGCAATACTATAGATTTGAGCAACAACGGCAATTTGTTAAGCATATACGAGCCGGGTATAACTTTAACTTTTAACGGCGGGATAACGATAAAAAACGGAAACAATATAAACCCTTATGGGGGCGGGGTAATAGCATCAACTGCGGCAAACGCACATATAATATTTAACGGGCCTGCAGTATTTGAATCAAATAAATCAGCATCTGTAAGCAATTCATACGGCGGAGTAATATATTCAAGCGCGGCAAAAATATATTTTAATGATGACGTATTGTTTAAAAATAATGCGGTTTATAACAACGGTCTTGGCGCCGGAATATATGCAATGAACTCTATAATTAGTTTTGCAGGCAATAATATAGTGTTTTCAAGTAATACAGGCGGAGCAATATATGCTGACAGCGGCTTAATGACATTTGCTGCCGGAAATAATATAGTATTTGATTCAAATTTAGCCGTGAACGGCGGCGCGATATGGATATATCGTTTTAACGAAATGACTTTTACTTCTCCTGATATAACATTTAATAATAATATATCATCCGGCAGTTCCGGTTATGGCGGAGCGATCTTTGTATTTTCTACGATGACATTTAACGGGAATTCGGCTGTATTTTCAGATAATAAAGCAGGCGGATATGGCGGAGCTATATCTTCAATGTATACAAATAACGAATCTATTCCAAACATAAATTTTAACAGTAATCAAACATTGTTTTTTAATAATATCTCAAGCGGCATAGGCGGAGCTATATATTCGTCCCAATATTCAATATGGAGTTTCAGCGGAGAAACTATATTTGGCGGAAACATAGCCCTAAGCAGCGGAGGAGCGATATATTCTGCCCAAAATTCAACATGGAACTTCAGCGGTTCTAATATACTGTTTAGCAATAATATATCAAGCGGAACAAGCGGATTTGGCGGAGCGATTTTTTCTTCAGGTTCATATTTTTCTTTTGCCAGTTCCAGCTTTGATGATATTGCTTTCTTCAACAACGCTGCTTACGCCTCCGGCGGCAGCATTTATAGCTATTTCTCTGCGTATTCCTTTGTCAGTTACGGTTTTGGTAATATTAATTTCACAAGCAACACTGCTGCCAATGCCGGCGGCGCGATTTACGACAGTTCATCTACATATTCCTTTGCCAGTTATGGTTTCGGCAGTATTAATTTTAAAAACAACACTGCTTCCTATGGCGGCGGCGCTATTAACTCTTTTTTTTCTAATTTCTATTTTATGAGTTTCAGAGACATTGACTTCGTAAACAACACCGCTGGCTCCGGCGGCGCGATTTACGACGGCAACGGCTCCTATTTTTCCTTTCTCAGCCACGGCAATATTAATTTCTCAAACAATAACACTTTTTCTGGTAACGGCGGAGCGATTTACGGCAATAATAAATCTTCTTTTTCTTTTGTGAGTTACAGTGATATTAATTTCTTAAAAAATACTGCCTACGGAGAAGGCGGCGCGATTTACGGTTTTAGCAATTCTTCTTTTTCATTTGTAAGTTACGGTGATACTAATTTCTTAAACAACATATCCAGCGGATCTATTGTCTATGGCGGCGCTATTTGCAGTTATTCCTCATCATATTCTTTTGTGAGTTCAGGAGATATTAATTTCAACAACAATACTGTTTCCGGTTCTGACTATGGACATGGCGGAGCGATTTATGATTATTACAACTCTTATTTTTCCTTTGTGAGTCAAGGCAATATCAATTTCTTAAACAATACTGCTTCCAGCTATGGTTATGGAGGTGCTATTTACGCTAATTATTCCACAATAACATTTAGCGCAAAACTGGTAAAATTTGAAAATAATTCAGCATGGGTCGGAGGAGCAATACATAACAACGGAAGTATTGTAGATTTTAATACGACAAACTCGGATTTAACAATATTGTTTAAAAACAACTATGCGGGCAACGATTTGAATGATATATTCTTGAGCAACAACGGATATCTTAATTTTAACGCTATAAATGGAAATATCATATTACCAAACGGTATGAGAGTTGATGTAGACTCAGGCGGAATAATAAACAAAACCGGACCCGGAAGTTTAACATTTGGCGGAAACACAATAATAAACAGCACCGTGTTTAACATAACTGACGGAGACATCATATTTCTGGATAACGCGACATTTACCGGCCCAAGTATTGTATTGCCTGCGGGCAATATATTAAATATGCAAAATGAAACAGTAAATACCATAACGGTAGAGGAATTTTCAATCACATCAAACACAAAAATAGATATATGGGCAAACGGAAACAATGACAAAATATATGCAGGAAGCGCGACAATCGGCGGAAATTTAGATATAAAATCCAGAGCAGGAAGATATGATAATGTGGTGTATGACATAGTAATATCAACACAGCTGACAGGAATGTTTTCCAGTACAAGCAGTTATTACGGAAGTCTGCAAAACGAACAGCTGACTTTCACGGTGCAGGCAAATCCGGAAAATGCGAATATAGCACAATTGGTAGTAAACGGAAAATGGTTAAGTACTTTTAGAAATATAAACGGCTTAAGCTTTAACCAAAAAGAAGCAGCAAACGCATTAGATAGACTATCGGATACTCCAACGCTAAGCGACGAAATGGCGGATATTATAACAGATTTAATATTAGAGAGCGAAGCAAATCAGAAAGCGGCTTTGTCGCAAGTTTCAGGATACTTTAATTCAAACGTAATAAGAAATGCCGCAGCAGATAGTCCGAATAATGAAATATATGACAAAATAAAAAATCATGCGATAGAAGATGTGACTAACAGCGGAATCTGGACGCAGGTAAAAGGCGGAGTAGAAATATTTAAAGAAAATGAGAATTCCGCGAGCAACTACAAAGACAACTCCTGGGGACTAATGGCAGGATTTGACAGATACATAGGTGACAAGGAAATACTTTGGGGCGTGTTTGCGAGATTTATCGGCAACAATATAAGCCAAGGCGACAACAGCGCTAAAGGAAATAAAAAAGGTTTGGGTGTATACGGCGGCTATACAATAGATGAAAAGTGGGAATTGAAAGGATTGCTGTTGGGAAGTTTTGACAGCTTCAGTACTGAAAGACGTATAGCATTACTAAACAGTACAGCGAAAGGCGATGTGGACGCATTTACGATAAGCGCGGATATAGAGGGAGCTTTGAGAGTAGAGATAAAAGAAAATACTAACGTTAAACCGTATTTTGGATTAGAACTTCAAAATGTAAATTATAAAGGGTTTAAAGAAAGCGGAGCAGAGGCAGTGAATTTGAATGTAAAAGGCGGAAAGTATATAAGAAGCGCCGCAAGATTGGGAGCAGGAATAGAGTATGACAAAAAAGATTGGAATATTTACGGCAAATTAGAAGGAAAATATTTGATGACGGGTAAAGAGCCTGAAATAGAAAGCGTATTTGAAGGAACGAACGTAAGTTTTAAGAGCAGAGGAACAGAAGAAGGAAAGATACAGTTAGGTTTAGGTCTTGGCGGAGAAATATTTATAGCGCAAGACTGGAAACTGTTTGCGAACGGTAATTTTTACACAGCGTCAAGATATCAAAACATATACGGAAATATAGGAATAAGGTATATGTTGGGAAAATAAACCTATAGATCTGGCAAAAAAAGACTTCGGAAAAAGATTAATCTTCCGAAGTCTTTTAAATATTTCAAAAAACTACAATTTGAATTTATATCCTACATTAATACCTACTTTACTGTAAGAACCGTCATAATCCTTTCCGCCTGCAGTGATTTTAGTATTATAAATACCGTATGTCAGATCAACAGCCAATCCGGCAGGAAATTCGTATCCTGCTCCGATAGCATAATATAAACCGCCGCTTTTATCATAATTGCTAGGCAAATCAGTAACATCAAACATAACAACATATCCTATATTCGCTTTAAAGAATACTTCTTTTGCCGTTTCAATAGGATTTGCTTTTACTGTAACATAAACAGGAAGAAATGAAATTTTTTGACCGTATTCATTATCAATTTCTCTGGGCAGCACATATTCCAGACCGCCGCCAAAACAGAAAATGTCATTTGCTGCAAACAAATATTCCGCAGCTACTGAAAAACCCATCTTTGTATTCTCGTCATCTCCCGGCATATCACTTTTAGTGTTTCCCATTACATCAAGACCTACCTTAAAATTGATAAAACTGTCGCTTTCTGCCGCAAACGCTGCGCCTGCCATAAAAACTGCAGCCAATACTGCTAATACTAACTTTTTCATCTGCTTCCCCTTTTTATTTATTTAACTTCCTGCTGCATTTATTATTTAATCTAAAAAAGATTTTCTTGTCAAATGCAGCAAAGACGACAAAAGAAAAAAGGGTTGCGGAAAATTTGCCTCCGCAACCCTTTTTAATATTTCAAAAATTTATACTTTGAATTTATACCCTAGATTAATACCTACTTTGCTGTAAGAATAATCAACCGTTATAGGGCCATACTTGAGTCCTGTTTCGTAAACTCCGTAAGATACGTCGAGAGTCAAACCGGAAGGAAACTCATATCCTGCCGCAAGACCATAGTATAAACCGCCTTTTGTGTCCACCGAACTGCTTAAATCAGTAACGCCGAAAAGAATATTGTATCCCAGATTGGCTTTAACAAATACTTCTTTAAGGGTAAAAATAGGATTTGCTTTTACGGTTACATAGATAGGAAGATAGGATAACTTCGTATTGTTATTACTATTATCAATTTCTCTGCCGATCAAGTATTCGGCTCCGACGCCAAAACTGAAAATATCGTTTACCTGACGCAAATACTCGCCTGACAAAGTAATTCCAAGTTTCATATCTCCAGATTGCGAACCTACTTCAAGAGTTCCGATAGGATCCACTCCGGCTCTAATATGTATAAAACTGTCGCCTTCTGCCGCAAACGCCGTGCCTGCCATAAAAACTGTCGCCAATGCTGCTAATGCTAACTTCTTCATTCGTTTCCCCCTTGAGTTTATTTAACTGCGGTACTGCTTTTATAAGTATATAAAAAATCTATCAATTAAAATAGTATGTAATCCCGACATTTCCCAAAGTATTTCCGCTGTTTAATCCAAAAATTGTTCTGCTGGAATTATCTTGTGAACCAAAAGACAAAGTAAGTACATCAGCGCTTACAAATAAAAACCATGAATCAACTAAATTATACTGTATGACCGGAGCCGCTGAAAAAATTACGGAAGTTAAGGCTTTCGCTCCGCTTACATTTGCTTTTTCGCTTTTATAACCAAAAGAACCTTTTGCAAAAACAGTAAAATCTCCGGACTGCACTAAATTATAACGGACATACGGTATAAACCCGTGACCGGTGGTGTCTCCCGTATAAAGCTGAATGTCTACGCCGACGTCAAGACTATCATCTATTATATATCCGATTTGAGGAGCAAGTGTTAAGTACGAATTTGAAGCCGAACCTCCCCCACTGTAAGAGCTGGAATTGCTGGAAAAACCTAAGGTTCCGCCAATGTAAATTTTTTCCGACGCAAAAGACGACGCGCTTACAATAAAAGACAATGCAACTGCTAATGCAAATTTCTTCATTTCTCCCCCACTTTCTATTTTGTGTAGCAACAACACAACTCGTAATTGCTGTTATTAGCCTTGTCTCAAAGCGTCTATAGGATTTAAAAGCGAAGCTTTTCTGGCAGGCCATACTCCAAAAACTAAACCCGTAACAGCCGAGAAACCAAATGCCAATCCTATTGAAAAAGGCGTTACCGCGGTTGTCCATCCGGCCATTTTACTTATCACAATCGCGCTGCCCGCTCCGAAAATTATTCCCATAATTCCGCCCGCGCAACACACTACTATAGATTCTATTATAAATTGAAACAATATATCAACGTTGTTTGCTCCTATCGCTTTTCTTAAACCTATTTCTTTTGTCCTTTCGGTAACCGAAACAAACATTATGTTCATAATTCCTATACCGCCGACAAGCAAGCTTATAAACGCTATAGCGCCCAAAAGAAGCGAAAACGCGTTTGCCATTGAAGACATTGTTTCCTGAATTTCCGCCATATTACGCACTCTTATCAAATCTCTGCTTGACGGGCTTAATCTGTGCGAAATCAAAAGCCTGGTGGTTATATCATCGGCTACAAGCTGCATATCAAAATCTTCTTTTACCTGCACATCCATATTGCTTAAATACTGCGTACCCATTACTCTGTATAGAGCGGTATTTAAAGGAATAACAACTTTATCGTCTTCATCCCTCATCCCGCTTGACCCTTTTTGGGGAAGCACTCCTATAACCTGAAAATCTATTCTATTAAGTTTTATAAATTCGCCTATGGGATTAAAATCAGGACTGCCGAAAATTTGATTAATAACCGTTTTGCCCAAAAGAACAACTTTTTGTTTATCTTTGTTTTCGACTTCGGTAAAAGCTCGGCCGCTTGAAGGTATTGAATTTCTCATTTCAAAATAGTCCACGGAAACGCCGTCAACGCGGGTATTATAATTTTTGCCGTTTGCGACTATCTGCGCCCTGCCGCTTACATAACCTGAAATAGCAGCTATTCCGCGCACGTTTTTCTTTAAATCCGCTATATCTTCGGGGATTAATCTGAGTCTTGCTCCATCCGCCATTGAAACTCCGCCTCTTTGCGAAGTTCCGGGCATTACAGTAAGCAGATTGGAACCAAGCCCCGCGACTTGATCCTGAATGGCTTTTTGCGCGCCGGTACCTACGGCAAGCATGGCTATCAAACTTGCCACGCCTATCATAACGCCGAGTATAGAAAGAATAGACCTCATTTTATTGCCTATCAGCGCTCTTGACGCCTGTACAAAATAATCTTTAATTCTCGATATTGAAAATGCTTTATGTTTAAAATCCTGAGCGGCATTGTTATTATTTTTATTGCTGACAGATTTCGTGGTTTGATCGGAAATTATTAAACCGTCCTTAACGGTTATCGTTCTTGTGGCATAAGCGGTAAGCTCCGGTTCGTGCGTTACCATTACTATGGTTATTCCGGACTCGTTTAACTGCTTTAATATATTGATGATTTCTTTTGTTGATTTGGTATCAAGATTTCCGGTAGGCTCGTCCGCGAAAATAACAAGCGGTTTATTTATAAGAGAACGCGCTATGGCGACTCTCTGCTGCTGACCGCCCGACATTTCATTGGGCCGGTGATCCATTCTGTCTTTAAGACCGACAAGCTCTAAAAGTTTTTTAGGATCTTCGTGTTTTTTTTCATCTTTTGAATTGGAATAAATAACCGGAAGATGAACATTTTCAAGAGCGGTAAGTTTGCTTAAAAGGTTAAACTGCTGAAAAATAAATCCAAGATACTCGTTTCTTAAAGCGGCAAGTTCATCATCGGAATATTTTGAAACTTCTATACCGGCAAGCTTAAACGATCCTTCGCTGGGCTTATCAAGCAATCCCAAAATATTAAGCAGGGTCGATTTTCCGCTTCCCGAGTGCCCCATTATCGCGACAAATTCGCCCTGATTTATTTCAAGGTCTATGCCGTGAAGAACAGGCACGTCGATTTTTTCAAGATGATATGTTTTTTTTAAACCTTTAAGTTCAACTACTTTCATTGTAATTAGATCCTGTCGTCATTCCCGAAATCCGTAGTCGGGAATCCATTTTTTACTAAGCTATAATCTCATCATATAAATCTTTCCAGTCTTTATTACTATTTTCAATCAATCTTATTTTCCAAATACGATTCCATTTCTTTAAAACTTTTTCTCTTTCAATTGCGTTTTCTGCATCTTTAAAAATTTCATAATGCACAAGTTTTGTTAAAGAATATTTTTCAGTAAAACCATCACATAATTTATTTTTGTGTTCATAGACGCGCTTGATTAAATTACTTGTAATACCTGTATATAATGTTCCTCTGTTATCATTTGTCATTATATACACAAAGAAATTTTCTTTCATTACATTTTATTGCTATTTAAGTTTTTTAACGGCTAACGTGGATTCCCGATAACAACTCTCGGGAATGACAAAAAACTGTTACCTAGTTCTTGTTCCGCCGGCATTAATAAACGATGTGGCTTTTTGTTTTGCCTGGGTTCTAAGAGTTACTACTGTTTCGTTTTTCTCAAGTCCCGAGACGACTTCCGTATAACGTCCGTCGGTTATTCCTGTTTTAATTTCTCTTGTCTCAATAATATTTCTGTCTCCCTTTACTAAAACAGTTTTTCTGGTTCTGGAGTCGGTTATAAAATTATTGGGAATAGACCACGCGTCATTTTTTGATTCAGCGGTAATAGTTATTGTAGCCGTCATACCCGCTCTGAAAACAGAAGGTTTTTTTAACGGACGGATTTTTATTTTGTATACGGTAACGTTGCTTACTACCGTAGATTCATAAGATATATGTTCGACGACTCCTTTAAAATTTTCGTCCGGATAAGCGTCAAGAAACATTTTTAATTCATTGCCGATTTTTATGTACCTTAAATCGGTTTCATCAACGTTTGATTCTATTATCAAATCATCAGCCATAACAAGCACTGCTTCGGAAGCCGTTATTGTCTGACCGGGTTCTTTTTGCCTTGCGATTATAAAACCGTCCATTGGAGCTACTATAGGGGTAGGTTTATATATATTTTTCCATCTTTCGTACTCTTCTTCGCCCATCGCGCGCGCCGCATCGGTCATTGCGGCTCTTTCGCTTGAGCTCATCCAAACTATAATTTGTCCTTTTTTAACGTCATTGCCTTCATTGACAAGAATTTCTTCGATTCTTCCGGCAAAAGGAGGCTTGATTTCAAGCCTGTTTCTCGGACTTACCATACCCGTTGCCCTAAACTCAACGCTCAGGTTTCTTTGTTTTAACTGGGCTTCTTTATCTATCGCCTGTTTGGGCGATTTGAAAACAAAGAATAGCGCTGCTCCTGCCGCTATCAATACGATTAAGATGATCAATAATTTTTTCATAAAAATCCTTTTTTCTTATATTCATTTTTTGCTTTTTGTTCGTATTTGCCGTTTTTGTCTCTGTTGCTGATTCGTCATTCGTAATTGCCGTTTATTTCCCCGGCTCATCAGCAAATCCTTCACCTAAAAAATTTCGCCATCTGGATTTTTCCATCGCTGAAGATCTTTTTGTATCCAAAAACATTGTCTGCGAATTTATATAGTCATTTTCTATAGAATACCAATCCTGATATGACGAAAGACCGTTTATATATTTCCTCATAGAAATTTCTGCCTGAAGCTGCGAAGCCGCCAAATAGAATTCCCTTACCGACATGTTTTCTATGGAATCAGTCAAACTGTTGAAATATGATACTGCAGAAGATCTCAGCGAGTTTGTTACGTTTTTAAACGTTTCTTCTGTTATTTTTAACTGGTTTGAAGAAATTTTTGTATCTGCAAATCTGGCTCCGCCGTTAAATAGCATATATGATATTGAAAGACCGGCGTCCCAGCTGTCTCTGTCCGGAGCCCACTCGCGCCCGGCTCTTGACATACCGCCCGACAAACCGATATTCGGAAACCACGCGCTTTTCACTTTCGCGTACTGAAATCTCGATACGTCCACATTAAATTGAGCTGTTAAAAATTCAGGGATTTTTGTAATTATATCCGCAAAATCGGGTCTTGCGATCATTCTTTCGTGAATACTCAGCTTCTCTTCGGTCACAAGAATCACGTTATCTTTTCTGCCTATCGCTTTTAACAAAGCGGCAGACGCTGTTTCTATATATCTTTGGGCTTTTCTTAAATTGAAAGATGTAAGTTCCACGTCGGCTTCAATTCTTTTTAAAGAACCTGCGTCAACGTTGCCTGAATTATATTTCAGCTGAACCATATCTCTGTTTTCTTTGCGTCTCTCAAAAATTCTTTTTGAAAGTTCGACAGACTCATATGCCCACATAAGATTTATGTACTGGCTTGTAACTTCGTATGCCACATCCGAAACTACTCTGTCGTAAGAAAGCTGAGCGATTTTTAGTTCCGTGGATTTTTGCCTGACATCATTATAAGTGTCAAATCCTGAAAATATGGAAAGATTCGCGCTTAAACCGTACGAATAACTTCTTGAAAATGTCGTGTTTATACCATCCGCCGCATCGCCGCCTCTTTGCGACGCGCTTCCCCGCAAAGATACCATCGGCATATAGCCGCTTAAAGAACGGTTATACGCCTGCTGCGCGTTTTCAAGCCTGAGTTTGGCGGATTGTATCAAGGGATTTTTCTCAAGAGTCTGCTGAACAACAATCTCCCAATTGATTTTTTCGGCAAAGGCAAAACTTGTTAAAAAAAGAATAGCTACTGCAAAAATTGTTTTTTTCATAATTAGTTTAACGCTTTAAATTTTATTTTTATTGCAACAGTATAGATTTTACTTTTTTTTGAAAACAAACACAATTCGAAATCTATAATTGTTTTTTATAAAATATTTTTATAGAATCAGATAATGTTTGAAACAAAAAGGAGCAGTATTATGAAAAATTTTTTATTATCTGTTTTTGCATTTGCTTTGATTTTCTCGGGTTGCTCAACTGACGGCAGTAACGGCACAGATACAGCCATCGGAGTAGTAGGAGGAATGGCAGCCGGATCAACTACGCTTAATTATTTGCTTGGACAGCTAAACAGCGATAATGCGCTTGTAAGAATGGGCGCTATACAAGGAATTGCGAAACTTGGCGCATCAGGAGCTCAGGCAGTTCCTGCTTTATTGCCTTTTCTTGCAAGCCCTGACGCTAATGTCCGCTCAAACGCAGCTTTCGCATTAGGACAGATAGGTCCTAAAGCAAACGCGGCAATACCTGATTTAATAACCATGTTAGGAGATAAGGACGCTAAGGCGCAAAGAACTGCAGTTGAAGCTATAGCAAATATCGGCGGAGCGAACGTTCCGTCGCTTTTGATTCCTCTTTTAATAAGCGTAAACCCGACTACCCAGAGTTCCGCTATGGAACTTCTTGGAAATTACGGTCCTGCGGCATCAGCGGCAATACCTACTTTGATTTCGCTTGTTAAAGGCAACAAAAATGCAAGAGACCTTGCTTTTGACACATTGATAAAAATAGGACCGGATTCCATAGCGCCAATAACAGCGCTTTTGGCTTTCAGCGACGGCGACGTAGTAACAAAAGCGGTAAAAGCATTATCTTTGCTGAAGTAATAACACTAACCTGTAATAATAAAAAGAAAGCGTTTGATTTTAACTTCAAACGCTTTCTTTCTTTTTTTATTTTGATATGCCATTGCGGACTTGATCCGCAATCTGATTTTAAAAATTAGATACTGAATCAAGTTCAGCATGACAAACAGCTAAATTAAAGCTTATCCAACTGTTTCCTGATTGCCGATATTATTTTTGAAATCTCTTTATTTGTCATTGTAAGATGTAAAAATAACACCAATGTATCGCCAAGAGGTCTGATTATTATACCTTCTTTACGCAAATTCGCACAAACTCTCGCGCCGGTTTTAAGTTTATAATCAAAGGCTTTGCCTTTTTTCTTATCCTTCACTACTTCTATTCCGGCCATAACCCCGCTGTGACGAATATTGCCGACTTTGTCATGTTTATAAAGGGAAAGAAGTTCCTTTTCTAAATGAACTATTTTTGGCTGTAATTTTTTCAGGACATTGTCCTTTTTTAATATATCAAGAGTTGCGTTTGCGGCGGCGCAGGCAAGAGGATTTGCGGTATAAGAATGACCATGAAAAAAGGTTTTGAATTCTTCGTATTTGCCTAAAAAGGCATCATATATTTTATTTGTGGTTACAGTAACAGCTAAAGGCAGATAGCCGCCTGTTATACCTTTCGAAAGACAGATAAAATCAGGTTTTACGCCGTCGTGCTCTATAGCAAACATTTTTCCTGTTCTGCCAAAACCCACAGCAACTTCATCGCATATTAAAGGCACATTGTATCTTTTACAAAGAATCGCATACTCTTTAACATAGCCTTTAGGCATAATAATCATACCTGCCGCCGCCTGATTTATCGGCTCTATTATTGCAGCGGCAATTTCTTTATGATTTTTGGATAAGATTATCTCAACTTCTTTTATACATTGCCCCGAACAACCCATAATTTTTTTATGTTCTTTAAAATTTTTGACATTATTAGGAAAAGGGACTTCGTTTTTTCTATAAGGACATCTGTAACAATAAGGAGATTGCGCGAAATAATTTTTAAAAAAAAGCGGCTTAAACTTTGAGTGAAATAAATCCGTACCGCCGACAGCCATAGTACCTATAGTATCGCCGTGATAAGCATTTTTTAAAGACAGAAAGCAGTTTCGCTGCTCACCTTTAAACTGCCAATACTGATACGCCATTTTCAAGGCTACCTCAACAGCCGTTGAGCCGTTGTCGGAATAGAAAACTTTTGTAAGATTTTTGGGAAGAATATTTAAAAGTTTTTCAGACAATTCTATCGCAGGTTTATGAGTAAGACCCAAAAAAGTCGTATGACTGACTCTATCTATTTGTTTTTTTACGGCTTTATCTATCTTAGGATTTCTGTGCCCTAAAAGAGTTACCCATAAAGACGACACGCCGTCAAGATATTTTTTGCCGTCAATATCATATAAATAAGAATCTTTTGCTTTTTCTATAATTAACGGTTCATAGGGATCGTTGTTTATCCAGTCCGCCATTTGTGTATACGGATGCCATACATTTTGTTTATCTTTTTTTATAAGCTGTTGTTTTATATTCATAACGCTATTTTTTCAGTTGAAGTTATTTCTGTTTTTATTTGCACTTTATTCTTTATTATTTGCGCTTTTACTTGTTTGTTTAAACCAAGCTCCAGCACCGGCAGTTTCGTTAGTTCTCTTATAATATCTGCGTTACTTTTAGCCGAAACATCATTGATGTTTTTTTTACCGCTTAATATTATTCCCGCAATTTTTGTTTTATCTTTTTTTAACTTATCCACGGTTAACAAAGTGTGATTAATAGTACCCAGTCCGAATCTTGCAACCAGAATTACCGGGAGGCAAAGTCTCTTTATTAAATCATTAACAAAAAAGTTTTGTTTTAAAGGAACTAAAAGTCCGCCTACGCCTTCAACAATTGTGAATTCATATTTTTTATTAAAGTATTCGTAGCTTTTATATACTTTTTTCAAATCAAATGATTTTTTCTCTATTAAAGAAGCCGCGTAAGGAGACATCGGATTTTTAAAAAATACCGGAGTAACTGTTTCAGGCTTTTCATTTATTTTAGCGGCTTTTATTAATTTTTCGGCGTCGCTTCTGTCTCCGGTAGAAACAGGTTTAAAAACCCCGCAATTAATACCGGCTTTTTTTAAAGCTTCTGCAATTTTGCAGCTGACATAAGTTTTACCGACTTCGGTGTCTGTGGCGGTTATAAAAACTGATTTGTTCATATTTTTCCTTATTTGTCAGAATGAGAAGCGAGCCGACATCATATCCCTTTTTGTCAGAGGCCTTGAAAGAGATATTCCGTCAAATGTCGTACAGCGGCTTAATGCCACATACAATTGTCCCGGAGCAAAAGCGCCGTACTCCATATCTATAATAACATTGTCAAAAGTTTTACCCTGACTTTTGTGAATTGTTACCGCCCACGATAATTTTAACGGATACTGTTTAAAAAATCCCGCGCTTTCGGTTTCTATTTGTTTAAGCTCATCGTTCCATTTGTATTTAAAAAGTTCCCACTTGTAAGGCTCCACCTGTTCGATTCTGCCGTCGGGAAATTTTACGCATATAAAAACTTTATCGCTGTAAATGCCTTTTTTAACGTCTTCCACAACGCCGATGCTTCCGTTTACCCAGCGTCCTTTAACGTCATTATTTACCATCATGACCTGCGCGCCTTTTTTTATCACAAGTTCGTTTTCTGCCGGCAAAACGTTTAAATCTTCATCAATATTTTCAGTTTCCGCCACAAAAGAAACTCTCTCGCTTTTAAGGTTTGAAAGATACTGATAATTTATTCCCGCGGCTTTTTTGTTTGTAGTTGTAAGATATACAGGAAGACTTTGGCTTTCTTTTAAATCCTGTTTTTGCGTTGATACCGTTTTTTGGTTTAAGATGGCAAGTTCATCATTGCCCGCAGACCCGTTTCGCACGCTGTTTAGAAGCGATACAAAATAATTTTCCGTCTGGCGGTATATTTTTTTAAGTTCCACAGTGTGAAGCATGCAGCAGTCTAAGGAATGCGCGCTTAAAAAATATGGAGTTTTGTAAATTGAATTAAAAATATGAGCTTCATCTTTTTTTACGACAGGCGGAAGCTGAAATAAATCTCCTATAAAAACCATCTGAACGCCGCCGAAAGGTTCGGCGTGCGAATCTCTGTTCATTCTTAAAAATTTATCAATGCAGTCCAACAAATCGCAGCGCAGCATTGAGGCTTCGTCTATTATTATTGTTTCGACTTTTTTATATATTGAATCATCGCTTAGTTTTTTCTTTTTTATTTTGGAAAGAGTTACATCCGGCTTGAAATTAAAAAACGAATGGACGGTTTCGCCGCCCGCGTTAAGAGCGGCAACTCCTGTGGGCGCAAGAATTACGGTTTTCTTTTGCGCGCGCATGGCATAATATTTCAAAAACGCGGTTTTCCCGGTACCGGCGTTTCCCGTAACAAAAACGCAATCGCCGGTTTTTGAAATTAAATCGTAAGCCTGTTTAAATTCTTCGTTGATTTCTAAATTCATAGCTTTTTATGCCTGCCATTTTGCTTAATTATAGGAACATAATTATACACAATTAAAAATAAACAATACAATGTATATTTTTACAAAAATTTTTCTATGAATAATTAGAATAAAAAAGCGGGGAATAAGCTAAATCCCCGCTTTTTGTTTATCGTTATAATTACTGGACTGCTTTTATTTCGACTCTTCTGTTTTCGGCATCAGCTTCCAAGGTATCGTCGGTATTTACCGGATTAGCAAAACCAAACCCTTTATAGATGAGTTTATCTGGTGACACGCCAAATCTTATAAGTTCATCATAAACCGTTTTTGCTCTGTGTTCCGACAAAGCCTGATTATACTCCGCGTCTCCGATTCTGTCTGTGTATCCGTTGATTTCATAATTCTTTCCGGATTTGTCTATTTTGTCCGCAAGATCTTTAAGATAATATTCGTCTTCGGTCATTATTTCGTATTTGTCGAACGCAAAATGAACCGGATGCGAAGAAACCACGCCTTCTATCTCGGTGTTTATATTAACCATATCTTTATAGTCCGAAAGAGTTTCTTCTGAAAAATCCTGCGTTGCGCCGCCGCTGTCTCCGCTTAAAGCATTTTTTAAATCATCAGACATATCTGCGCTTGCGAAATTTGTTGAATTTTCCGATGTTTCTACGGATGTTTCATTCCCTGTTAGCGGCGATTCTGAAACAGAGCCTGATCCTGCGGAATCTGTAGATTCATCCGCTTTTTTATTTTTGCATGATTGCCCGCATTTACAGTTTTCGCACTTATTTTTGACGCATCCGCAACATCTTGCGCCTGTTAACGCTATTCTAAACCCCGCGTTAACCGACAAATTCTCTATTTTATCCCCTTTTTCATAGCCGGCGTATGTGTAAATCGAAAGAATTTTTGTTATTATGGCGTTGAACCCGCCGCCGATATCAAAGCTTCCTCCGGAAATTCCGCGGGAACCATATCCGCTTATTTTCATATCGGACGATAAATCCTGACTGTATCCGCCTTCAACATACGGTTCAACAATAGCGCCGTTCTTTAGCGTCGCCGAATATCCGGCAAAAACAGCGGGCCGGAAAATTAAAGTATGCGACGCGTCATACTCAAGATAATTAAATGTTCTTCCCTGAATATGCCCGAATGTTCCTTTAAGCTTAGGCTCGACCATAAAAAAATCGGAAGAATTAGTAAGGAATTTAAACTCTTTTCCGCCTTCAATGCTTGCGGCAAACATTCCAAAGTCCGTTTTCTGCCCGGACAAAACATTCTGCGCGTTATAGAAAAAATATCTGGCAACGGCGTCTATAAACCAGCCGTCGGGATTAAGCCAGGTTTCGTATAAGCCGATTACAGGTGCGCCGGATTTAATGTTGTTTATCTTGTCGAAATTTTCCGCTCCTATATACCCGGTCAAAACGCCCGCATAAATTCTGTTGGGACTGTCTTTTAGTACACGAAAATCAACGCCAGCCTCTACACCTGAAATATTCGCGTCCAATTCAAGCCCGCCGTATTTTGAGAGTTCATTATAATAACCTCTCATCCATACAGCGCTTGTGACTTCTTCTTTTGTTCTTCTCAAATCGCCAAGCCTTTTATTAATAGAATTAGTCCCTGATTTAAGAACGGCGGAATTTAACGCCGAAAGAGAAAAGGCATTCTCAACAGCCTGAGCTTGAGATACGGAAAAGATAAACGTTATTGCAATAAGCGCAATAATGCCCGCTAACTTGGATTGCTTCGTCGCATCTACGATGCTCTTCACAATGCCAACAAAAAAGCTTCTGCCGTTGATTCGTAATTTGTCATTCGTAATTTGTAATTTCCTCATTGTTAGAACCTCCACCCTGCGCCCGCTTTTACGCCGATATCCGAATAGCGGTTGGTTTTATAAACGCCTTTAAGCCAAATATTCAAGTTTTTCGAAAATATTTTGGAAGCGCCCGCCGTCCATTCAAAATAGCCAAGTCCCGCGTTGAAAGCCGGGAGTTCTATATTTCCTATTCTTCCGGTAATTCTGTCTCCAAGATTATAAACGTACGCGCCGCCGGCTAAGAAACTCCACGTATCCAGAGCGTAAATAAGGTTGGCTCCGGGCGAAAGAGTAAAGCCGTTCATAGAATCCGTTTCCATTTCTATATTGCCGTAAGAAGAATTCCAGCTTTGCTTGCCGTAAAAAATATAAGACGCCATGGCAAAAGGCTGCAAAACAAAATTGTTCATATACATATTATAAGAATTTTTAACGGCCGCTCCGGCAAACAAACCGTAAAGATTTTCTTCGTTTCCTTTGACTTCCATATTGTTGCCGTATCCGCCGCCGTAAACCAAAGCCGAAGCCGTATAAACGTCGTTAACCATTACCGATGCCATAAACCCGGCTCTTACGGCGTTTTGGCTCATCGACGCCGAAGCAAGGCTTTGTGATTCTCCGGTATAACCTGCAAAGACGCTTGGCATAAAATATGAATTGCCGCCGATGTCTTTAGCGGCAAAATCAAGCCCGAAAATCGCGCCGTAAAGATTGTTTTTCAAGTCAACGCTATCCGAAACAGATAATCTTTCGTTTTCATAATAGGTTTTTACCCAATAGGATTTTTCCCTGTTCTCTTTGAAAAACTGTCTGGGCAAAAATTTATACTCATACTTATATTCGTCCACAACCATTTGATTGCTGTCAAAAAATACGTGGTCAAACAAAACGCCGTTTGCGGTAAGCTGCCCTTCAAACATTGCCAGCAGCGCCGCTTGTCCGCGTGGAGCAGCCGGGTTAATAGATTCCATACGCAACTCGTAATTGCCCATTCCCATCGAATAAAGCCCGTATATACCGGCTGCCGTTTCATATTTTTTATCTGTTGCTACAAATATAAGTCGCGGATCGCTAAACGGCGCCGCCGGCGGGTCTATAATAGTGAAAGGAACAACCTCGGTTATAGGCATATTTATAAGATTTATGTCTTCCAGCATAATAAAGCCTCCGGTCGCATAAACGTCCTTCACTGTAAATTCGGGATGACTTGAAACGTTAACGCCGTTGCCGTATATGAAAGGCGTTGTACTGCCGATAACGGCCGCTCCTTGCGCGAATACGAGAGTATCGGATTTACATGCCCGCGCGTCAACATCCACCATAAAGTTGGCGGTAGTCTGTCCTGAACTGGACATTACGGAGAATAAGCCAAACGAACCCGCGAAATTATGCGTTTGTATAACTCCGTCTATGGAATTAAAAGCAGCATTGTCTCCCATCGCAAGAGAGCCGCTTGTGGGAACTATTGTCCCAATGCCCGCGCCGTAAGTAATAGTATAATTTTCCGCGAATAACGTTGCATTTGTAATGACAATATCCCCGCCGTAAATGCCGCTTCCGGGCAGATTATAATTAAGATAGGCTGTGGCCTGGTTCTCCAGCCGTATTACGCCGCCGGTCTGTTCAAATGCGCCGGAATAGACAAGCATATCAGCCCCGCCTATAACAAGATAGCCGTCGCTCTGGCTTGCCGTGCCGTAAGTACCCTGCGGAGTTACAAGCATATCAGTCGTGTTAAGGAAAACCGTGCCGCCCGCTATATTGTAAGATCCGCCCGGATAAAGATTAAGCGTTGAAGCCGGACCTATAATATCATACTGCTTGTCCAGAATTAAATCGCCGTATATATTGATAGTACCGCTTATTACCTGAAGTAATGCCGTAGCAGGTCTTACGGCGCCTGCATTCCAGTTCAATATGCCGCTTGCTATGATACTTTGTCCGCCAAAAAATGTCCCGTTAATATTTACAATGCCGTTATATTGGTTGAAATTACCGACAAAATTCGAACTGTCGCTGGTCGCGGCGAGATTCAGCACAACGGGGCTGTATTTATTTATCGTGCCGCTGCCCGCGAAACCGCCACCTACATACCAGGAGCCGCCTGTGCTGTCAAAATTAAGTGTGCCCTCGTTATAAATGTCGTTGCGTGTTCCGGTAGTACCGTTCCAGTTGGAGTAATTTTCATCAAGTACCACATCCGCGCCTGCAAGTGAAGCCATGGACATATAGCTTCCCGCGGCATTGTAAACAGCGCCACCTAAACCGCCTGCTTTATTGCCGGTAATAAGCATACCGCTAAATGTACCCAAAGGAGTAACATAGTCACCGCCGCTGCCGGCGCATATTGACAGCATATTATTCGGATCGGACGCGTCATTATAAACAGCGCCGCCGTTGCCCACCGCATAGTTGTTTGTAAACGAGCCGCCGTGTTTAGTTATAGAAGCAGTATTATAAACAGCACCGCCATTGCCTGAGGAAGTGTTATGATCATAAACAATATTCCATCCTGTCATAACGCCGGCTGTTACGTTAAACACGCCGCCGTCCCCGTCGGAATGATTATTTTGTATAAGCAGGTTGGTAACCGAGACCGTTGCGTTCGGGTCGCTCATATTAATAACTGCACCGCCGGCCGAGGAGTAAGCATCCTGTATGGTTAAATCTTCTAATATAAACGTTTTTGCCGTTCCGTCATTAATGATTTTGAAAAGAGATTGATGTGTTACTGTGCTTGAGCCGGCTTCCACTTCAGTCAGATTCAACCCGCTTAATACCGATGTTCTGTCCGCGCCGTATACGGAGAATACACCTTCCGCCATATCGCTAAGGGGCATATCGTTATAATAAGTCTCGCCCGCGCTGATTTGATAAGCACGTGCCGCTGCGGAAGACATACCTATGGAAGTCGCAATGCTGTCAAGGTCATTGACATCATTCAATACAAGAACCGTAGGGGTGGTCGGAGGCGGAGTTGTAACCGTGCCTGTCGCGCCGCCGCTGGGGTCAGTCGTTGTGCCGGCGGTGCTGCCGTCAGGGTTGGTAACGGTAACACTGCCGCCGTTAGGGTCGGTCGTGGTTGTGGTGTCGCCGCCGCCGTTGTTTACGGTAGTAGTTGTGTTTCCGTTGTTAGGGTCGGTCGTGGTGGTTGTAGTGCCGCCGGAACCGTCGTTTGTGGTAGTGCTAGTGCCGCCACTGCCGTCAGTGGTGGTAGTGGTGGTACCGCCTGAGCCGTCGGTTGTGGTACTCTCGGTGTTTCCGTTGGGGTCAGTCGTAATGCCTACGTTACTGCCGCCGGTATCCGTCGTTGAACTGTCTGTGCTTCCGTCGGGGTTAGTATTGGTAGCGGTAGTGCTGTTATTGCCGCCGCCGTCGTCGGGCGAAGTGCTTGTCGTAGATGAATTCCCGCCGGAATCGGTTGTCGTATTAATAGTATTGCCGCCGGAATCTGTCGTATCGCACTTAGAACCGCCTGCACCGCCCGGGTCTGCCGTGACGATACTTTCGCCGCCATCAGGCGTATCTACCGTGATTACGATTGTGCCTCCCGCTCCGGGCGCTATGGTAATAGTACCGCCATCCGATGTTGTTATAATGTCACCGCCTCCCGGAGGTACGGTGCCGGAAGGAACGCTCGGATCGGTAGAATTAATAGTAACGCTGCCATCCGGGTTAGTGGTAACGGTAACCGTTCCGCCTGAATCCGTGTATGTCGTACTGGTGCTGCCGTCGGAATTAGTAGTAGTGGCTGCGGTGCTGCCGTTAGAATCTATAATAGTGGTTGTGGTGGTTGTAGTGTTACCATCGGAGTTGGTGGTAATGGTACTTGTCGCAGTTCCACCCGGATTATTATTTGTAATGGAAGTGCCGCCGCCGGGATTCGTGGTTGTGGTAGTCGAATTTCCGTCAGTATTTGTTGTCGTTGTTGTTGTGCTGCCGTCGGAATTCGTAGTAGTAGTTGTTGTGGAACCGTCGACGTTGTACACCGTGGAGCTTGAGCCGCCGCCGGTATCCGTAGTAGTTGTGGTTGTGGAACCGCCGGAGCCGGTAGTCGTGGTGGTGGTACCGTTGGGATCTGTCGTAGTTGTAGAAGTCGTGTTGGAGCCGGAATCAGTGGTCGTGCTGGTTGAGCCGCCGCTTGGATCAGTCGTAGTAGTGGTTGAGCCGCCGCCGGGATTGTCCGTAGTAGTAGTTGTGCCGCCGCCGGGATTAACCGTTGACGTTGTGCCTGACGAAATGCCGGTGCCTATGCTGGTGAAATTTATATATTGATCGCTTATTGTTTCTAACGTATAAGTTCCTGAGCTTGTCGCTACGTACTGGGTAAGACCGTTTGCCGTCCAATCCAGTACATTGCCGTAGATAATGCGGTATTGGCCGGTTATAACGCCGTTTGAGTCGTTAACATATATTTTGCCCAGTCCTAAGATGCCGCTGCCTGTCAGAGCATTAATAGTATCGGCCTGCGTAGAAGTCATGTCATTGCCTATTTTAAAGCTGAGCAGCGTTGTGCCGTCCGGGGCGTTCAGACTGCCGAAAGCATATTGGTTGTATTCATTGGAATTGGGCTTAGAATTAGAAAGATCTAATATGGAATTATTAAAAAAATTGTAGGTAGTTCCGCCGGTATAATTGACAGAACCGAAAGTAATATCGCTGTTGCCAAAGTTAATAGTATTTGCCTGCCCGTTGAAGATGTCATTTTGCAGCAAATACAAACCTTGCAGCTGGTTGGTGCCAAAGTTTACTGTCGCGCCTGTACCGGCAAAACTTATTCCGGGCGTACCTGCTCCGGTCGCAGCGCCGACAGATGTGCGTCCCGCGGAGTCGGCTGTATAGTTCATTACGGAGCCGCTTAGCATATTGGCGTTAAAATAAAAATCCACGGCAATGCTTGTTATATTGGCAACCCCTCCGAAATTATTTGCTCCGCCAAACATCTGTCCTGCAGAGTCCAGAATTGCGCCGTACGCCTGGTTGAATACGCCGGTGTAACCAAAGCTTTCGCTTGCGCCGTCCAAATACAGAGTGGTGCCTGAGGACTGGTTAATAGTACCTTTGCCGCCGATCCCTCCAAAAATATTAACCTGGCCGTCGCCCGCTATGTTTATAACGGACGTAGAAGAGCTTTGGTAAATGTCTGCGCCTTGCGTTGAAGCACCGGCGTAGTTGTTTTGAAAACTTATGCCGAATCCGCCGGATAAACTGCTAACGGTATTAAGATTTATTACTCCGTTACCTGTATTATAAATCGCTCCGCCGTAGTTGGCTCCGTTTCCGTAAAAGTTAATGCCGTCTGCTATATTAACGACGGCTGTGCCGGGATTGTTGTTGCCCGAAGTATTATATATTGCCCCGCCGTTGCCGCTTGCGAAATTATTTGTAATATTGTTTGTGACCGAAGAGCCGTTGACGTTATTAATATTTACCGTCACGTTTGACTGACCGGCTTGTATATTATTGTAAAGTGCTCCGCCGTTTACAGCTTTATTGCTGTCAAACGAACCTTCTATATTAAAAGTGACTGTTCCGCCGTAAGGAGAATCCTGGTCGCCAACGAGGTTAGAAATCGCACCGCCGTTGCCGGATGTTAAATTGGAATAAAATTGTCCGTTGATATTAAAATTTACCGTCGTATTGCCGCCGTTTATTTCATTAGCTATAGCTCCGCCGCCGCCTGCGCCGGCTTGGTTTTGAGAAAATACCCCGCCTGTTATATTAAAATTGTTTACCGCCGGATTATTACCGTTGAGAACGCCGTTATAAATAGCGCCTCCCATGCCGGTTGCATAGTTTTGATAATACGTATAGCCCTGCGCGGTAAATTGATTGATAACATTTCCGCCATTGGCGTTATTGGCCATGAAATATATACCGCCGCCGTTGGCAATAGTCATCTTTTTACTTGCGTCATTACCGGTATTTTTACCGGTATTTCCTTGACCGTTATCAGTGACTCCGCCGCCGGACTGATTTAGCGATATGTAATGGCTGTTTGTCCCCGTGTTGTCCACTACGGAAAAAACGCTCGGACTGCCGCCGCTATAAATGGAATTATTGGAAGCCATATAAACCGCGCCGCCGCCGCCAAATGCTTGATTGCTTATAAAATCATTATCGGTTAACATATAAGAGTTTGCGGCGGCGCTTTGCATTTGAGACTGAATATTAACTGCTCCGCCGCTTGAGCTGTTTATGTTTCCGTAAAAATATGTTCCGTCAATCGTAAAAGTGTGTGCTCCGACGCCGTTTCCAAAAAATGAGACTGCGCCGTTAGTAGCTCCGTAAATGCTTAAGTCAGAGATGCTCGCGCTCATGTTGTTATTCCAGCCGGGAGCAAAAGACAAAGTATACCCGTTCATTATCAGCGCATTTCCGTTGGGCGTGCCGCTATAACCGTTAAGCGATATGCTCGCTCCGCTAAACGCATTTAAGGAATTTGCCAGGGATATTCCGTAATTGCCGGCCGCGTCAAGAGGAGCTCCGAGAACTACAATCGGCGATATTCCGCCGTTCCAATTAGCCGCAAAATCCGCGGACGTAACCACATTCACCTGCGCGTACACGGAAGAGAACGCTTGCATAACCATAAATAATGACAACAATACCCGAAAAAGCCTGCTGCTTTTTAAACACGCTGTCTTTTTCATCTACTTTCTCCTTTTATTTTGCTGAGAATATTGACTGACAATAACTACACATAAATAGAAAAAATAACCCCCTTTAGAGGCACAGATCCATAGAAGTATGAATTCATAGAAAAAATAACGAAGATAGGATGATAGAAAGATAATTCTTTAATTTGCCCATAAAGACAAAAAACTTACCTCAATCTATTGAATCAAGTTTTAAAGATAACCTGCTCTGACTGCTATTACAAATAATATATTTAATTAAATAAATAAAATCAGGTGCATATACACCAAAAATGATATGCAAAATAATGTATATTTAAATATATTATGATAACAAAATGTCGTATTTTTGAAGGAATGTCCAAAGAAGAGATCGAGTCTTTAATCCCTTACCTTAAACCCGATTTTCGTGAATACAAAAAAGGTGAATATATATATATGGCAGGGGATTATATTAAAGATATATTCTTTCTTTTGGAAGGCTGCATACAATTAATAAGAGAAGACAGTTCAGGAGCGCGCTCATTAATAGCGCAATATACTATGCCGGGAACTAGTTTTTGTGAAACTTTTGCTTCTGTCAAGGCACAAAGTTCTATCAATTACTATGTCAAAACTAATTCTCGCATAATGACTTTACCTTATAAAAATATTATGTCCTTACCGCTATCTGCAATTCAACTCCATTTAAAACTATCTAAAAATCTGATTTCAATACTGGCGAATAAAGCCAATAATACGTTTACACAGCTTGAACATGTAAGCAAAAATAATATCAGAAAAAAGATATTTTCTTACCTTTCGACACAAAGAATTAAATCCGGAAAAAATGAGTTTGTTATTCCTATTAATAAAACAGAATTGGCTGATTTCCTTTTTATAAACAGAAGCGCAATGACAAGAGAACTTGCAGCAATGAAAAAAGATAAACTTATAAATTTTAAAGGCAAAAAATTTAAAATACTTTAACCAAACTTACAATCAAAAATAAAATTTTTAATGCGTGTTTTTCACAAATATTTTGCTTGTCAATTCAGACTATTTTTTTGTATAATTCTCCTGTCGGTTCATGGAAGGGTCGCATAGTTGGCCTAGTGCGCTGGTTTGCTAAACCGGTATACGGATGAAAGTCCGTATCGAGGGTTCAAATCCCTCCCCTTCCGTTCGACAAAGCTTGCTGGGATTTGAAGCCGACCCGAACGCCTGCGAAGAGCGGGAATAAAGAGAGGGCGGCCGGCTCCGAAGGAGGAGCGCCGGCTATGGGTGAGGAGAAATCCCTCCCCTTCCGTTTTTGTTTCACCTTAGAAGTTTACGCTTCCTTATAATCCGGTGTCGCAAAAAGATTTATTTTAAATAAGGAATTTATCATGAACGAACAAAGAAAATATATAAGACGATATTCCGCAACAAATATAGAATGTTATGACGCCGATAAGATTTCATATTTAGACAAATGCGTTATGGTAAACATAAGTAAAGGCGGAATAGCTCTGGAAAGCAAAAAACATTTTCCTCTCGGCGAAAAAGTTTTAGTTTCTCTTTACACTCCCGAAAACAAAGAAATTTCCTTTATGACCCAGATTTTATATTCCTCGCAAGGCGGGTTCGCTACTCTTTACGGAGCAAAATTTTATGAAACCGACCTTCACAGGCTTTCCGAACTTAACGTATATCTCCTTAAGTATTATAATCTCTATTAAGAGGCTGCTATGATTATTATAGACGGTAAAAAAATTTCTGATCTTAAAAGAACAGAAATTAAAGAGAAAGTTGAAAAAATAAAAAAAGAAACCGGAAAAATTCCCGGTCTTGCCACAATTCTCGTAGGAGAAGATCCCGCAAGCCAAGTTTATATAAATTCAAAAATTAAAGCCTGCCGGGACGCAGGAATAAAATCAATGCATAACAGCATGCCGGCAACAGCAACGCAAAAAGAAATTATTTTATTGATAAAACAATTAAACGAAAACCCTGAAGTTGACGGAATATTACTTCAGCTTCCGTTGCCGAATAATCAGGATGCACAGGAATGCATCAACGCTATAAGCCCTTTAAAAGATGTTGACGGACTGCATCCTTTTAACGCGGGCATGCTGAATTTGGCTAAAAGCTGGAACGATATAATAGAAAAAAATATTCTTGTTTCATGCACGCCTTTAGGCGTTATACATCTTCTGCAAAAGTCTAACATATCCATAGAAGGAAAAACCGCGATTGTTATAGGAAGATCTAATCTTGTGGGCAAACCTCTTTCCATGCTGTTACTGGCAAACAATGCCACAGTAATTATGGCGCATTCCAAAACAAAAAATTTAAAAGATTTATGCAAAACCGCGGATATTGTAGTGCCTGCCATAGGAAAACCTAAATTCGTAACGAAAGAATTTGTCAAAGACGGTGCAACGGTAATAGACGTAGGTATAAACAGGGTTGACGGAAAACTTTATGGTGACGCCGATTTTGACAGTTTCAGAGACAGTAATGTAGCGATAACTCCGGTTCCTGGCGGAGTCGGTCCGATGACAATTACAATGCTTTTGGAAAACACTCTAAAAGCTTTTGCAAACCGTACATAATATCAAAATGAAACAAGAAATTGTATTAAATCCCGTAAAGGCAAATTTGAAACTTTTCGAAAATCTTGAAAAGAAAAAACTTATCAAACTCATAAAACCTTCAAAAGCCGCGATTACTACAAAAACAAAAACGGGAGCAGTAAGCAGATTTTACACTTCAAAACCGGAATACGGAACTCATACTTTGATGTGCGTAGGAAAAAGAAATCAAAACATCCGTTTAAGCTGGCACGAAGATAATGAAGATTTTATTTTGATTAATCCGTCGGGTTTGAAATTTAAACCTTTATATTTAATTGTTTCTCTTTTTAAAAAGACTAAATTTTTGAAAAAATTCTATTCCGGAAAATTAACATCCAAAGATTTACTCGCAATAGAACTTGAATTCAATAATCCAAAATTAAGTTTTTGGACAATGCTTAAACACACGGTTCACTGCGAGATAACAAATGATGAGCGTGAACAACATCCTGTATTTTTTGTTACAGAATCGTCAAAGCTTAAAGATCACAAACTTACAACAAAAATTTATGATATAACGTTAGCGGAGAAAATATGAATTATGATTTGCTTATAACTTTTTGCCTGCCGGTCTTTGCCGGTCTTATGTATTTCGCGATGGCATATGAAGTAAGAAGGACTAGCAAATTCCGCTCGATGATGTTTGGCGAAATAGGATTTAAAAAAATTGAACTTGCTTTTATACTTTTCGGAATTTATTTTATAACGCGTCCTCTGCAAAACTTTTTAGGACCTCATCCGATGCCTTTGATAATAAATTCAGCAAGACAATTTTTTTTAATGGCTGTAATAGCTCCGTCAATTCTGGTCGCGATATTTCACTGGGTGCCGACTCCGAGCGGCGCTCCGCGCTCTTCGACTTTTGCCGCTTACACTATCGGTACTCTGATGGGAATAATTTTTGTTTTGGCAAATTCTCTCGCTGTAAGCGAATCAAAACTTATTTATTCCTGGGGTATAATTCAGGTGTTTGATCCGGTATGGTTTTCAAACGGAAAACCCGTAATGCAGCTTATCGCTATACATTTGATATGCCAGTTTGTTTCTCCCGTCGGCTTTTTATTGCTCGCCGCGGCATACGTCAGACACAGACGGCACAACTACCAGCTTGCAAATATTTATAATCTTATGCCGACGAAATGGAGATATCTTGAAGCAAGCCTTATGATTTTTGCAATCGCGTTTCTCGTCGCCGGAGCGGCTGTTGTATTCGGAAGTTACTATACTTACGTCTGGGTTATTTATTTTATAGGCGCGATAGTTTCAGGAATTTTTACATTAAAAAGCATCAAACTTCCGCCGAGAGAAACACCCGCCGATTTAAAAAATTAAAACAAAAAATAAAAACGCTATTGCTTTTTTTTGTTTTCTTTCTTATAATAGAGACAAGATTTACTTCCGCTTAACTGCGGAGATAAAAAATGCCGAAAGGCAAAAGGAGCTTAACGATGGCTTGCGGATGCAAAGCAAAAAAAGCAGCACCTAAGAAAAAAGTTGCAGCGAAAAAAGTAGTAAAAAAAGCAGCTCCAAAGAAAAAAGTTGCAGCAAAAAAAGTAGTAAAAAAAGCAGCACCGAAGAAAAAAGCTGTAGCGAAAAAGAAGTAATTAATTTTTGTATCTATAAAAAAACCGCCTTTTAAAAAGGGCGGTTTTTTTATTTTGTCGTTATTGTTTGATTTTTATTAATTATTACCGGCGTGTTCCAAAGCTGTTTGTTTGATTTTTTTCAGGTCTACTTTTCCGTTGCCTAGTATCGGAAAATCTTCAACCTTATAGAAATTTTCTTTTTTAGGTATCCATAAATTAGGAAGATTGCATTCATCTTTCAACTTACTGACAATCATAGAAACATCTATGTCGCCTTTATACAATACAACAAGCCTTTCGCCTTTTTTGTCATCGGGAACAGCGGTAACAACCGCAAAATGCTCTTCAGTACCGACGACATTGTGTATTTCTTCTTCTATTCTTATCTGAGGCACCATTTCTCCGCCGATCTTACTGAATCTGCTTAGTCTGTCCGTTATCGCTATAAATCCGTCGTCATCTATAATCGCGATATCGCCTGTCACATACCAGCCGTCCTTAATTACTTCGGCAGTTTTTTCGGGATTATTTAAATAACCTTTCATAACGTTAGGACCTTTTATCATAAGCATTCCTTCCTGACCGAAAGGAAGAAGTTCGTAAGTTTCCGGATTAACGATTTTTGCGGCTACTCCGGGTATAGGATGCCCTACTGTTCCGGCTTTATTTCCGACTTGTACTTTTTTTGTTTTAGGATCTATAAAACACTGTGTTCCGAACGAAACTATAGGCGAAAGTTCAGTCGCTCCGTAACCTTCAAATATGGTTTTTTTAAATTTTTCGCGAAACGCCACAGATACTACCTGTTTCAATTTTTCAGCGCCAGCGATAATAATTCTTAAAGATTCAAATTGTTCTTCCGAGCATTTTCTGGTATATGAGTTTAGGAAAGTCGGAGTGCCTACTAAAAGAGTACACTTAAATTTTTCCACAAGCTCGCCGATCTTTTGCGGTTCCGTAGGATTCGGGTGCAGCGCAGCGCCTATTCCGTAATAGACGCAAAGCCAGACAGTTACAGTGTATCCGAAAGCGTGAAATAGCGGAAGCATTCCGGCTAATACGTCATTGTCTTTAAGAGCAATAATAGTCGCTGAAGCTTCTATATTTGAAACAATATTTTGATGAGTAAGCATTATACCTTTCGGTTCGCCGGTAGTTCCGCTCGAAAAAATAACAGTCGCCAAATCGTCAATATTTTTCGTATCGCCTTTGACATATTTTTTTATAAGAAACTTCGCGGGCATTATTAAGGCGGTTATAAGAATTGCCAGTTTTTCAAAAGAACCTATTTTCGCTCCTATATCTTCTGCGAAATCCGCCCTGTCGTCAAAATGATGAAAATCTATTTTTTCCGTGAAAGCGCGCGCGGTAACTATCTGTTTAATGTCACATTGCTTAATACACGATTCCAAAGTTTCGAGAGAAGAAGTAAAATTAAGGTTTACCGGGACTTTTCCCGCAAACGCCGCGCCTATATTTAATATAGCGCCGACTATCGTGGTAGGAAGGAAAACGCCTATCATTTCGCCTTCTTTGTCGGTTTTGCCTAGTCTTCTGGATAAAGCAACCGCAGCCACAAACACTTTTAAATAATTTAGCTTCTTACCGCTTAAATCTCCGAAACAAAATCTGAACGGATGCTTTTTCATTTCATGTATAAAACCTATATGAAGTTTTCTCTGGCTGTCACCTCTTAATTTAAAAGCTTCCGCCGACAATTCCTGAACGGCAAGACGAACCTTAAATACCGGAGAAGATGACGGCATCGGTTTTCCGACGCTTACGGTAACGGGGTAAGGTATAACTTTGGGAAGCTTCCATCTAAGCCTTCCACCCTCAAAAGAAAACGCCGATCCCCACATTCTGTCCAAATGCAAAGGTATAATCGGCGCGTCAAGATTATTTCTCATTATAAATGCGAGTCCTCTTTTGAAAGGAAGCATATTGCCAGTATGAGTTACATCATTTTCCGCAAATATACACACAAGCTCGCCGTTTCTTATGGACTTGCGGGCTTCTTCCAGCGCTCTGCCGATAACTTTGGGGCTGTCATTTGCATCTATAGGAATACTGTTTTCCGGGGTTAAAAAGGGTTTAAGAAAAGGATGTTCTTTAAATTCTCTTCCTACAAAAAATTTCACGGGACGCTTAATAGCAGAAAATATAATTACATGATCTATATAGGAAACAGTGTTAGAAACCAAGAGAGCGCCGCCTGTTAAAGGTATGTTTTCATGACCTACTGTTCTTATTCTATATATAGTATGACTAAGAACCCAAATAGCCGCATAAAGCAGCTGCACGGGCTTGTATATTATCATCAAAAGTAAAAACACTACAAGACTAAGCAGGATAACGGTAAGTTTTACTCCAAAAAATACAGGTATATAATCAAGAATTGTAAAAGTTATGAGCCCGGCAAAAAGAATCGACAGAAACACTATCATTCTGGGAAAAACTAAAGTTACGATAAGTCTTTTGATCTTGTTTATACTTTTTATTTTATTCATAATTAATAATTATACCAAAAAATTTGAATTTTTTTCAAAAATATGTATAATTAATACATTCGTACCAAAAAGCATGTCTTTGAAACTATCATATTAAATAAATTAGTTCCGACGTAGCTCAATGGTGGAGCAATCGGCTGTTAACCGATCGGTTATTGGTTCGAGTCCAATCGTCGGAGCTTTTTTATTTAATCTCATTATAAAACACCCTTTGGAAAAATATCCAAAGGGTGTTTTGCTTATAAAATAATTTTATGCCCTGAATGAAAACTTTAAAAATACTTCTATACTTTTTAATGTTTCAGATTCTGTTATCGCTTCAGGAAGCCGCGCAACACTATAACGAGACTCCAGACTCCATGATGTACTATTACTATAAGGAAATTCAATGCCAAATCCGGCATAAAATGCAGCTTTTGTATATGTATCTCCCGAAGATCTCTTATAAAGCGTAATATCTTCTTCCAAATAATAGTCGTGGTACCAAGCGCGAAATTCATCGGTAGTTCTATAAAACGCAAATCCTCCGCCAAAAGGCATATAAAATTTAACCTTATTCTGCGGATTTATAACAAATGTACCGGCAACGAAAAGCTGCGTTAATGAAACACGTTTTGTTATATCTTCATTAATATAATAGTATATCTCAGAAGGGCGGAGACTTTCTTGTTTCTCTTGTCCTAAAGAATGAAGCATCAATTCCATACCAAGACCAAGATGATTTGTAAAATAATATAGCAACTGCACACCGCCGCTAAAAGAAGCTTTGTCTGCGGACACATCGGTATTGTAAAAAGTAAAATCAACGATTTCATTTCTTATTGCCGAACCCAGTAGCAGAGAGGCTTCGAATTTATCTTTAAACTGATAATTTAGCCCTTCCGCCATAACCGCGGAAACTGCAGCTAAACAAAACACACAAACTGCTAAAAACTTTTTCATAATACCATTCCCCCGTAAATATCTGTTACATAAACGGCGAATGGCACTATTTTATTTCAGAATTATCTTTTGATATACAAAGCCGTCATCAACCCACTTAAAAAGTTGATATAAAAACAGTTAAGCGCTGGTAAAAGAAGTTTTCAAATAAAAATCTTTACAAACATTGTTAATAATAATCAGAAGTTTACGCATAACAGCAACAAT